>MAAC01011264.1_pt1 | contig 42585 bp, 22 predicted proteins | sample 1115981 | NCBI WGS metagenome assembly MAAC01 (sample SAMN04961126, study PRJNA320927) | seawater metagenome | isolation source: sample BD02T64 sea water enriched with oil for 64 days | place: USA:Gulf of Mexico | collected 2013-07-27 | reverse complement strand
ATCAACTACAGCAACTTCGTAGTTAGTTAAGTCAGCAGGCGTCTCTATAGAGAAGATACCGTTAGATGGGTTAGGACTTACTGAAATTTGACCTAGAACAGTCTCATCCAATCCTATTGAACAGTTTACAGTAACATCAACAGTATAAACAAGAGTAGTAAATCCATCTTGTGCTACAACAGTAATGATAATCTCTCCATAAGGAGCCTCAGTACCGTCACCTGTAATAGTAACCGTAGCATTAGCATCATTTGGATATACCAATAAGTCAGCAAGTGATGTAGATCCTGGTCCAACTTGTAATACATAGTTCAATACTGAACCATCAACATCTATAGAATCCTGCATATTAGCCAGATCTCCAACACAGAATCCACCTAAATCAGAAGACATAGAGAATAATGTTGCATCTGCACTTGGTTCAGAATATGACCAGTTGATATAATAAGTTACTGACGTTATTCCATCTTCAGCTGTTACCGTGATAATTGTTGTACCAGGAACACCTGTAGCATCTACAACTACAACAGTAGCAGAAGTATCTACCGAAAGTGCACCAACATTCACAGATGGGATTGGTGTACCATAATCCAATTCAACAAAATAGTTGAATGTTGCAGCATCAAATCCAATCACTGTACCACCATTGATAGTCAGGTCTAATAGATCTGCATTATCACTAGGAGCTTCTGTAAATATTACATAATATGTTAGGATTGTACCATCCTCAGCAGTTACCACTACCACAGCAGTATCAGGGAATGATACAGCCTGCGTATATGCAATAGTTGCATTAGCGTCGTCAGAAGTTGCCGTTACAGTTGGAGGAGTAGCCGTTCCATTTGGCAATTCCATACTGTAAGTGTAGACATTCGCAACGAAACCAGTTACGGTTACAAAATCAGCTTGAAGGTCAGATAGCAATGCATTAGAAGATTGCTCTTCAACTTCATAGTTGATACAGTACGTATTAACAGTGATTCCGTCTTCAGCAGTAACTTCAATTGTTGCCGTACCAGGAATACTCACATTGGTAATAACCAATGTTGCATTAGGATCATTTGCTACCGCAGCAACAGATGGTGTAAATGCCGATCCATAAGGATACGTAATAGTATAACATAAGGTATCTGGATCGAATCCAGGTACAGAACTGTTACTTACACTTAACGATTGTAGTGTAGCATCAGTTGCTGCAGGTCCTTCTGTAATATAAACAGTATACGTAGTAGAGATTGTATCATTCTCAGCAACTACTGTTACAAATGCAGTATCTGGTAGTGTACCTGCTTGATCAATTATCATACTTGTGATGATTGGACCTGTAGCAGTTGCAGTAACGTTATAGTTAGATGAACCATAAGGTACTTCATACGTATAGTCTAATACTGTAGGATCAAATGTTACAGGATCAACTACTGTATTTCCATCAACTTGTAAGTCAGATAATGTAGACACATTGTATTCTACGTGTTCTTTTACCTCCCAGTTGTCAAATCCTAGACCTTCACCTGGAGATTGCCATGAGTATGAATAATATCTCCATCTAAAGATACAGCTAGATTGTCCTGGTGCATTTTGCATTAAGACTGTCACGTTAGTCCAATCATTTGTATTTGATTGTGGGAACGCAGACCATGGAGACCAGTTGTACCAAGTAGCTCCACCATCAAATGAACGACCGAATTGGTAGTAGTGTAATGTTCCAGGACGGATATAATCAAAAGATATTTCAGCTGCTGCTGTATAGTCCGAAAAGTCATAACATGGAGAATACAAGTAAGATTCCTCGTTCAAGGCAGCATTACCTGTCAAGTTAGTCGCCCATACTTTACCGTCATTATTGTTTCCAATGTTAGCGGTTGTTGGTGTTCCCCATTCCCATGAATCGCTCGTACCAATATTAGGAACCGAGTACCAGTGACCATTATCAGATTCGAATGCAGCACTATCAACTGTTAATGTTGGTAAACTGTTCAATTCGAATTCGAACTCATTACTAGTATTGTCTTCATCTAATGCGAATACAACCTTAACTGCAATTGTATATGTACCAGCAAGACTCATATCGATATCTGGTAATTGATACAGTGTATCTGTTTGAGATGCTAAACCTGAATCGAAATCCCAGAAGTCAATCCATAGACCACTGTTGTTGAATTGGTACTGAGCAGTTGCACCGTTAGGAGCTACATCCAAGTTACCGAAGTTCATAATTTGAACATAACCTGACTCAATTCCAAGACCACAAGAAGTTTCCAATGAATCAATTGACAATACTGCCAAGTCATTATCTGGACATTCTTCTACTACAAAGAATTCTTGAGATTCTAGTTCCCAAACATTCCAGTTTGAAGAATCCAATCCGTTATCTGGAGTATCACCATTATTGTTTGCAATTACGATACCACCACATCTTGTGATAGAATAGGTACCACCTTGCCATCCAGAACCACCTTCATCATAAGCATTCATTACATATCCAGCATTTGGATATACACAAACGTCATAGTTGTATGTAGTATTCGTAAATAGGTTACCTGATCCGTCAATGTCTCCACCTTGACCAACCATGACGTTGTTCAATGTGTCTACAATTTGGAATCCTACTTGATATCCTGAACTTGCAGTATTTACCTGAACGTCTATCCACATAGTTCCATGGTTTGTGAAACTAGAAGATGCCATATCATTTGTTGCTACAGAATCTCCAACCAATGCAGTTTGGATATAGAACATTGTATCAATTGCAGTTGAGAAGTCATAGAATCCATCAATGGTTATGGTATCAACTTGATAAGGAACCAAAGTATCCATATACGTTCCAACATTGAAGTAAATAGAATCATCCCAGCTTAATTCAATTGGGAATCCAGTTACAGCTTGTCCACCGAAGTTTTCAATTTCAATTGTAATTTGAGTTGAAGCACTCGTGTTACATCCAGTTGTTTCAGGAGAAATAATTGCATTTACACCGATGTTTTTACCCCAAGGAGTCACAAATGTAACTTGTAATGGTGTGTAGTTGGTATCACAAGGATTTGTCAAATACACATCGTAGATGCTGTTTTCTGTCAATCCACCGATAACATAAGGGTGAGCAAAAGCAGTGTCCGTAGGGATACTGTCATATACATCCATGGTATCCATAACATCTACTATTTCAAGATGCCATACAGTGTCTGGACTCGTGTTTAACCAATCCAAAGTAACATCAATATCTGTTAGGTCAATATGATCGAATCCTACAGGAGTAGCACAATCAGGAGCTTCTTCCCATCTCACTTTATCGATATACAGATTATCGTATGTGGTAGCTGCATTAAATTTAATAGCTATATGCTCATCCGATCCTGTATAAGATAAGAATGGCACTGTAATAGAGTCACAGTTAAAATGAGCTATATCTGAGTACATTGCAGTAAATGTACTTGGATCATTAGGATCTGTCATCGTACCTACTTCAAAAGGAGCAGGCTGAGTCCAAGAAGAACCAAATGTAGTAGCAGCAAATGTCAAGTTATGAGTTCCTGCAGCAATATCACTCAATGGAGGTGTTACCAACATCATATCAGCTGTTAAGTCATCTCCACTATAGAATCTTACTGCTTTGGATCCATCACAAGTATTCCATGTAGAGTTGTAAACAGTCATTTCAGGATAAGACCATTGAGAAGTGGAATTATGAACTACCGTATAATTCCAGCAAATAGATGTGTCTTCTCCTGCAGAAAGAGATTCAAAGTCATTATAGAAATTTCCAAATGGAGCACAATCCGTTTGTACATTTTGAGATGTAGATTCTGAAATTGCATCAGCACAATTTGTAGAAATGGTCATTTCATAAATTGTAGATGGCTCTAACCCGTCAATGGTATGTGAAAGGGTGAATGCAGTATCCAATACCGTTGGGTTTGTTCCTGAAACATCAACCATTTCAATAAGCCATTCAGTTCCAAACGTTCCTATTGAATCAACAGAAATAGATACTGAAGTTGTAGAAGTAGAATCTACAGAGACAACAGTTGGAGGGAAACAGTTTGGAATTTCATGCCATTCGAAATCATCTGCATAAACATCCTGATAGTTCGCGCTAGGAATGTGTCTAAGTGCGATATGATTATCAGTACCAGAATAGTCATCAAAATTGAATGTGTATTGCGTATAAACATTCGTAGGCGAGATAGTATCTTTTGGAGTAAATGTGTTGATGTCTGTTGGATCTGACATTGTACCAACAACTATTTCATTATTATCTCCAGAGTTATTTCTTGCAAAGAATCTTAAACGATGTGTTTGAGCAGAAAGATTACTAAACTCAGGCATTACAGCATACTGATGATGACCAGCTCCGAATGAATTTGAACTACCAAAATGCAATGAGTTGAATCCTGTATTCCCTACTGTCCAAGTCGAATAATACGCACGAACGTAAGACCAAGAAGAATTTGTACTATCGATTAAGTTCCAACAGTTGATTGGATCACCTGTTGCTAAACCTTCAAATGAAGTATAGTAATCTGCTATAGGAGCACAAACTGTTGTAAATGTAATTGGTCCAACCCATACAGTGGAGTCAGTACCACACATAGTACGTACATACGCGCTATAATCAGTTCCTGGATTTAATCCTGAAATTGTAAATGGAGTTCCTGTTGCTGTGTTAGTTGCAACTCCAGTGATAGTATCTAATCCTTCAACAATTTCAATTTCATATGAAGTTGCACCTGATCCTGCCACAGTAAATGACATATCAAGTGAGGTTGTATATACTGAATCTACAGCCAAGTCATAAGGGATATTACATGGAGGTAGTGCAGTAACAGCAATCGAGTCAATAAAAATATAATCGTTGCTAATGTTTAATGGAGATGCATAGTCGATTTCAACAATTACATTCTCTCCCACATATGAACTGTCTATCAATAGATATTCAGTTACATAAGTTCCTGGAGTACTCCATCCAGCACCGTCATTAGATTCAAAATCATCCTCTGTAACAGACCATATATTTTCCCAAGATGCACCACCATCAGAAGATAGGTTTACTTTTAGTGTATCTGAGTTAGAGTCATCGTGTGACCATAGGAATGTTAATAGAGCATTTTGATCCATATCGATCATAGGAGTTTGTAATCTTCTATGATTTGCATAATTACCCCAGGTATTTCTTGCTCTAGCGGCAATAGTATCTCCTGAAGAAACATAAGGAATCCAAGTTCCGTCTCCATTATCAACATCGAAACAGTCTGGCACCCATGTGCTGAATGGTTCTGTTAATGGCAGGACAACTGGGTTACACAATGTTAGGACAGTAACAGGACCAGACCAGTAAGAATTTCCATCTGTTCCACCACAGGCAGCACTTACATATAATTCATATTCAGAATTTGCATCTAAGTTTTGTGCCGTGTAAGAAGCGGAAAAAGTACTATCATCGGCAGTACCCGTTTGCGTTTCACTTAATGTAATATTTACGTACTCCACGTACCACATTGTCTCAGTATCAATAGCTGTCCAAGAGAATGTAATTTCGTCATTCGTATATGAATTTATTTCCAAGTCAATTGGTTGCTGACAAGTTGGTAGTGTTGTGAAACTATATACCGTTGTCCATGCACTTGGCCCATCAATCAATCCACAATTTGCTCTTACAATAAATTGATAATTGCTTTCTGGAATCAAACCTGTTAATACCGGTGAATTTGTTGTAAGACCAGGATTTGTAGGAGTGAACGTAAATGTATCCGCTGGAATATTTGAAATATTGATCAATTCTATATCCCATGAAGTCTCCGATCCCGCCTGAGCCCAAGAAATCCCTGCAGATGTATCAAATACTGAATCTATAGATATTTCTCCTAATGGCAAACAAGTAGGAGGTGTAATAAAAGTTTCTGGAAATGACCAGTTACTTTGCGGAGTACTATTGAAAGGACCGCAATCAGCTTGAACATAAACTTCATATTCCGTTTCAGGTAATAATCCAGTAATTTGGTACAAACTGCTAATTGCAATACCTGAATAGTCGGCAATACCGGCTGCAGTATCTCCAGCTGTAATGTTTACTACCTCTACGTTCCAAAGTGCCTCAGTCCCATTTGAAGACCATGAAATGTCTGCTGTGGTTGGATTGATATTTGAAGCTTCTACACCTGATGGTGGAGGACATGTGGTTACTATATAAGTAAGGTCCAATGTAGCGTTAATGTTAACATTGTCACCATCAACATCCCCTGGAGCATTTTTCGTCATTACCTTGATACTCGTCAGGGCATTGATGTCTACTCCAAAAGTAGATAAATCTGTAGTGGGTAAGTCACAAAGGTCTTCGGCTACAACTACGCCATTTACTTGTAGGTCAAAAAGGTACCAACTTGGACAGTTCCAACCGATACTTCCAACATTCAATTCTGCTAGGGTGATAAATGAATTGGTGACAGTGTCTACACAATCGAAATCGTCAAATTCCACAAACGTAGTACTTTCTGGACCACTGGCGGTCTCATTGTAACTACAGACTCCCTGAGCAGAAAGCAGAGAATATGCGAAAACAGAAAGGACGGTAGTTAGTCGCCGTAATGTTTTAATCATAGTTTAAGGTTTTAGTTTACAGGAGTATTTTTGTTTTATACCCTGTTATTTAGATGATTCCAAATATATTGAACAATAGCGCTTGGCTTGGTTGTGATTCGGAGCTATTACCTGTAAAAAAGCGAAATCTCGAGAAAATATTTATTGAAAACGCAGGCTGCATTTATCCGAAAAGGGGAAATTTAAAGCTCGATATATGATTGATTACCTGTTGATTAGGTGCTCTTGTGGCGTAAAGGTGTAGATTTGACTGTTATGCCATAGGTTAATTAAATAATACAAGAGTGTGGGTAGGAATCCAATAGGATATAGAAAAAAATAGGGAGTACTGTATGTGGTCGTGGAATTTTTGTTTTACCTAAACTAAAAAACTCTAACTAATACCTTTTTCTCAGTACTCCCAATAGGATGTATAATTTTAATTTTCTCCTCTATGTGGCTTAATCAGATTCGATAAATCAACCTTTAATTCGGTGTTGATTTAGTTAACCTCTCTGAATTCCATCCGTGATGGTGAAGAATTGTCATAAGTGGATGTTTTATTCTTCCTGCTTATGATGTGTTTCTATGGGTTAAAAATAATTAATGCGTTTGATCTGCAACTCGCTTACTGGAGCTTTTATCTGCAGATAAAGGAAATCTAGAGAAAATACCTTCTTTAGATTTTTCAGATGAGAAAATTTCTACAAAAACACCTTTATCTGTCGTCGAATATTCAGAGAATGTATAGGTTGTTGGATATTCATTGTTAATTGAATACTTAAGATTCTTTGATGCTTAATTCCCTAATACTGGTCTATTTCCCTACCGGAAAATGGATGCATGTTCTAATGCAAATCCACTATGAAGGATCCAATTGATTGATTATTTGGGTGTGCTTTACCCTTTCATGAAGTTTGAAGGTGTCATTCCTTCGAATTTGCGAAACGCACTGTATAATGAGCTATTGGATTTGAATCCAGCTTCTAATCCTACAACCTCCAAGGTTAATTTTCCTGCCCTTTCCGGATCACTCATTATTCTTTTTGCCTCTTCTACCCTATATTTATTGATGAAATTGTTGAAGGTACAATCTGCTTTATGGTTAATTATTTTGGATAGTTTTCTGTAGTGTAGATCTAGTTCGTTGGCTAAATCTACAATGGTCAATTCATCATTCGTATAACACTGTGTATTCATGATATAATTTGTGACATCCTTATATATGTCATCATATCCTTCTGTGTTTACTGTTTTTACTGAAGATGTTAAAGGTTTGGAGTCTTGAGTCGGTGAAATTGAAAAATTATGTTGTTTCATCCCAAAAAAGGCGATCCAGTAGGTGAAAAGGGTGTAGATTCCATTTTGCACCACATAAATAATCATCAAAGGTTTCCTAATTCCTTTGATATTTAAGGCGAAATATTGAGCTCCAAGTAAGAGATAATCAAGAGCAATTAGGATTAAAAAGCATACTATAATAGGTTTTAACCAATTCAATATCTTGTCATCAATAGCCGAATAAAATTCATTGATTTCCTTATTATTGCGCTTTAAGAGCCTAATTATTCTTATTAGGTAATAGGCCGTATAGATATTGGCAGCAAAAGTATAGGTAAATCCGTTTCCATAGTAGAAATCCTTTTTAGCCTCATTCGGTATATAGAAAAAGAGGAATGTTAAGAGGAGGAATTCCATTATTCCTGGAATGATATGCTTGAAATCTTTTCTAATGGACAGTTCAGTTGTTAGTCCTTTAACATATAAATACAACACAGGAAATATCAAGAAACAAAACCTAAATGGAAGAATAAATAGCTCAGGGTGGTCTTTAGCTATACCGTAATCATTCAATACGTTGAATAGAAAAGATACACCAAATAGAAAAAGAAAGACTCCTAGTAAAAAAGAAGGTTTCTTTTTGGATGAAAAATACATTAACATGGCACCAAGGCTGATACCATGGATTAAGCTGAATAATCCTAATAAGCCTGCAAGCTCAAGCATACGATGAAATAATTATACACTAAATGACCACTTCAAGGCACAATGATATTTAAATCAATGGAGAGAGACATCCTTGTTAATCTGTTGGTTATTAGTAGGTTTGTCTAGTTGGTGTGTAAAGTTAGAGAATATTACTCCATATGAACAAGGAAAAAAATGATTAAAATAGGCCCCAAATCAGCAAAAAATTGACAGTTTTCTGGACTCTTGTTTTTAATTTTAAGAGAAACTATAATAGCATGAAAAAATAAACAATTGGCGATTCCTAGTCTTAGTCGATGCGCTTTTTTTTTAATGAAAAAAAGGGCGACTTGTTCATACCCAGATCATCTACATTAAGATCAGCGAAATCTCCATCAAAATCTAGGTAATACGTGGTTATGTCCGCTAGTGTTTCCTTTTCCCGTAATGATGACAGTAGTGTTGTCAGAAGCCGTTATAATAGTTGTAGAACCCCTTAACCCTGTGTTCCCAATCTTGATTCTTTTATTCTAAAAAAAAAGGGCTAGCCATCTGGCTAGCCCTTTTAGGGTATTATTTAAGAAGAATCGTATTATTTGATAATCGATATACGTTTAACGATATAATCGTTAGCAGTACTAATTCTCAAATTGTACATACCAGAAGGTAGTGTACTAAGATCCATTACTTTTTCCATTGCTGCATCCACAACAACTTCTTCATAAATTACCTTACCAATTTGATCAACTACAGCAACTTCGTAATTAGTTAAGTCAGCAGGCGTCTCTATAGAGAAGATACCGTTAGAAGGGTTAGGACTTACTGAAATTTGACCTAGTACAGTCTCATCCAATCCTATTGAACAATTTATAGCAACATCAACAGTATAAACAATTGTTGTAAATCCATCTTGAGCTATAACTGTAATTACGATCTCACCGTAAGGAGCCTCAGTACCGTCACCTGTAATAGTAACCGTAGCATTAGCATCATTTGGATATACCAATAAGTCAGCTAATGATGTAGATCCTGGTCCAACTTGTAATACATAGTTCAATACTGAACCATCAACAACTAAAGAATCTTGCATATCATTCAAATCTCCAACACAGAATCCACCTAAATCAGAAGACATAGAGAATAAGGTTGCATCAGAACTTGCATCAGAATACGTCCAGTTGATGAAATAGGTCAGAACAGTTATACCATCCTCTGCAGTTACCGTAATAACCGTAGTACCTGGAACACCTGTAGCGTCTACAACTACAATATTAGCTGAAGTATCTACCGCTAGTGCTTCAACGTTTACGGTCGGAATTTGTGTGCCGTAATCCAATTCAACAAAATAGTTGAATGTTGCAGCATCAAATCCAATCACTGTACCACCATTGATAGTCAGGTCTAATAGATCTGCATTATCACTTAGAGCTTCTGTAAATATTACATAATACGTTAGGATTGTACCATCCTCAGCGGTTACTATTGCCTCAGCAGTATCAGGGAATGATATAGCCTGCGCATATGCAATAGTTGCATTAGCATCGTCAGCAGTTGCCGTTACAGTTGGAGGAGTAGCCGTTCCATTTGGCAATTCCATGCTGTAAGTGTAGACATTCGCAGCGAAACCAGTTACAGTTACTAAGTCAGCTTGAAGATCTATCAATAGTGCATTGGAAGATTGTTCTTCAACTTCATAATTGATACAGTATGTATTTTGAGTAATACCATCTTGAGCAGTTACAACTACTGTTGCTGTACCTGGTATACTAACGTTATTTATCACAAACGTTGCATTAGGGTCATTCTGAACTGCAGCAACCGATGGCGTAAATGTCGATCCAAATGGATATGTTATAGTATAACATAAAGTATCTGGGTGGAATCCAGGGACAGAGCTGTTACTTACACTTAGTGACTGAAGTGTTGCGTCAGTTGCAGCGGCAGCCTCAGTAATGTAAACAGAATAAGTTTGGCTAAATGCCGTGTCTTCTGCTACAACTGTAACAAATGCTGTATCCGGAAGAGAAGTTATTTGCTCTATATCAATACTTGTAATAAATGGAGCATTTGCAGTTGCTGTAACATTATAGTTTGTAGAACCATAAGGTACTTCAAAAGTATAATCTAATACAGCTGGGTCAAAGTTTACTGGATCAGTTACAGTTGTGTTATTTACTGCTAGGTCAGATAATGTTGCATCTTCATAAACCTCATGTTCTTTAACTTTCCAGTTGTCAAAAGCAAAACCTTCAGCAGCAGAATTCCAACTTGATGATGCATACATCCATCTAAATATTACGTTTGGTTCACCGTTCACATTTGGAAGTAAAAGAGTCTTGTTTGTCCAATCATTTGTATTGTTCAATGGAACAACCGACCAAGAAGACCAGGTAAACCATTGGTCACCGCCATCAATAGATCTTTGAAGGCGGAAGGTATGGCTGGATCCAACTCTTACATAATCAAACGAAACTTCAGCTCCAGCTGTATAGTCTGAGAAATCATAACATGGAGAATAAAGATAACTGGATTCGTTAAGAGCAGCATTTCCTGTTAGGTTGGTAGCCCAAACTTTACCATCATTATTGTTTCCAATATTTGTTGTTGTTGGAATTCCTCTTTCCCAAGAGTCATTAACACCTGTATTTATAACACTGTACCAATGTCCATTATCTGATTCAAAGGCAGAGCTGTCTTGCGTTAAGGTTGGCAAACTGTTTAACTCAAATGACAGTGTATTACTTGAGTTGTCCTCGTCTAGTGCAAATACAATTTGGACAGCAATTTCGTAGGCGCCAGCAATACTCATGTCGATATCTGGTAATTGGTACGAGGTATCTGTCTGAGAAGCTAAACCTGTATCGAAATCCCAGAAATCAATCCATAATCCACTGTTATTAAATTGGTATTGAGCAGTAGCGCCATTTGCTGGTACGTCTAAGTTCCCAAAGTTCATGATTTTTACATAACCAGCCTCAATTCCAAGTCCACAAGAAGTTTCTAATGAATCGATTGAAATTACAGCTAAATCATTATCTGGACATTCTTCAACTACGAATACTTCTTGAGATTCTAGCTCCCAAACATTCCAGTTAGATGAATCTACTCCATTGTCAACAACGTCACCGTTATTGTTCGCAATAAGGATACCACCACATCTTGTGATAGCATAAGTACCACCTTGCCATCCAGAACCACCTTCATCATAGGCATTCATCACATATCCAATATTTGGATAAACACAAACATCTAGGTTGTAAGTTGTGTTACTAGATAGGTTACCAGATCCATTGATATCTCCACCTTGAACAACCATTACATTGTTCAGTGTATCGATAATTTCAAACCCTACTTGGGAACCTGAACCAACTGTATTTATAGTTAGGTCTATCCATGTAGTACCTAAGTTAGTATAGCTGGATGAAGCCATATCATTGGTCAATGCAGAGTCTCCAGCTAGAGCTGTTTTGATGTAGAACATCGTGTCTATAGCAGTAGAAAAGTCGTAATATCCATCAATGGTTATTGTATCAACCTGATATGGCTCTAGTGTAGCAGAGTACGTCCCTACATTAAAGTAGATGGAGTCATCCCAGCTCAATTCAATTGGGAATCCTGTAACAGCTTGTCCACCGAAGTTTTCAATTTCAATTTGAATTTGAACAGAGTCACTTGTGTTACATCCTGTAGTTATAGGAGAAATCACCTCATTTACACCGATGTTTTTACCCCAAGGAGTAACAAAAGTAACTTGTAGCGTTTCGGTATTAGTATCACAAGGGTTTGTCAAGTATACATCGTAAATAGTATTCTCAGTTAATCCAGTGATTAAATAAGGATGAGCAAATGCAGTATCCGTAGGAATACTATCATATACATCTGTTGTATCCAATGCATCTACTAATTCAAGATACCATACTGTATCAGGACTTGCGTTTAACCAATCCAGGTTTACATCGATATCTGTTAAGTCATCGATGATGAATCCTACTGGCGTAGCGCAATCTGGAGCTTCTTCCCATCTTATTTGATCAATGTATAAATTGTCAGATGTAGTAGTAGGGGTGAATTTAATAGCAATGTGCATATCAGTTCCTGAATAGGAAAGGAAAGGAACAGTTATAGAGTCGCAATCAGTTCCAGATACTTGAGCGCTAAAAATAGAAGTAAATGTGCTAGGATCATTTGGATCTGTTATAGTACCAACTTCAAATGGAGATGCTGGAGCCCAGTTTGAAGCATTTGTAGCTTCAAAAGTCAAATTGTGAGTCCCTGCATTTATATCCATCAATTCTGGCGTTACCATTAGAATATCTGCTGTTAAGTCATTTCCACCAAACATTCTAATGGATCTACTTTCCTGGCAAGTACTCCAAGATGAAGTATTCACAGATATTGTTGGGAATCCCCATGTTCCAGTTATGTTGTGGGCTGTAGTATAGGTCCAGCAGATAGAAGTGTCTCCGGAATTTAAATCTTCAAAGTCATTTACGAAGCTTCCGATTGGAGCACAGTTTGTCTGTGTAATGAGTGAAGTACTTTCACTTATTGCATCCGGACAATTGGAAGAAATGGTTATTTCATACGAAGTAGAAGCCATTAAACCGTCAATTGTGTGCGAGGTAGAATAAGCTGTATCCAAAACAGTTGGATTGGTCCCAGTAACATCCACTAATTCAATCAACCATTCAGTAGCGAAAGTACCAATTGAGTCAATTGAAATAGATATAGAATTTGTTGTAGCTGAATCTACTACAACCGAAGTTGGAGGGAAGCAATTAGGAATTTCATGCCATTCCAGATCGTCAATATACGTGTCAGCCCAACTCGATCCAGCAATATTTTGAATTGCTATATGGCTGTCTGAACCTGTATAGGTATCAAAGTTGAAGGTATATTGCGTATATACATTTGTTAAAGCAATCGAATCGATAGGAGTAAATGTATTTATGTCGGTAGGATCGGTAATGGTACCAATAACTGCAATATTTCCGTCGTTCGTTCCTTCCTTAGCGTAAAATCTCAATCTGTGATCTTGAGTTGCTAGTGAGCTAAATTCTGGAAGAGATGCGAATAGGAAGGTTGTTGCACTGGTAGCGTTACCGTTGTCAAATTGTAAAGAATTGTTCCCTGTATGAGCATTCCATGCTGAATTTATAACTCGAACTCTTGAACCGGTGGAAGAAGTACTGTCAATAAATGTCCAGCAATTCATAGTATCACCAGTGTTTAAGCCTTCAAATGAAGTTGCATAATCCACAACTGGAGCACAAACAGTTGTAAATGTAATTGGTCCAACCCAAACAGTAGAGTCTGTTCCACACATTGTACGTACATAGGCACTATAATCTGTTCCTGGGTTTAATCCAGCAACTGAAAATGGAGTCCCTGTAGCTGTATTTGTTGCTACTCCAGTTATCGTGTCAATTCCTTCAACAATTTCAATTTCATACAGTGAGGCACCTGTTCCTGCAACCGTAAATGACATGTCAACTGAGGTAGTGTAGGTAGAGTCTACCGTTAAATCATAAGGAATATTACATGCTGGTAATGAAGTAACAGCAACTGAGTCTATAAATATATAATCATTGGAAATGTTTAAAGGTGAAGCATAGTCAAATTCCACAATTACATCAGATCCAATATAAGAATTATCAATTAATAGGTATTCTGTTGAATAAGTACCTGGGGTACTCCATCCCGCACCATCATTCGATTCAAAGTCCGGTCCGGTAACAGACCAAATTGTTGACCAAGTTAGACCGTCGTCATCTGATAATTTAACATTCAGTGTGTCTTGATTTGAGTCATCATGAGACCATTTGAACGTCAATAAAGCCGCTTGATCTATGTCGATCATTGGCGTTAGGAGTCTTCTATGTTCAGCATAGTTTCCCCATGTATTTCTTGCTCTAGCAGCGATTGTATCACCTGAGGATACGTAAGGAGTCCACTCGCCATCTCCAAAATCTACTTCGAAACATTCAGGAACCCAGGTATTGAATCCTTCAGTCATCGGCATAGCAACAGGGTTGCATAGAGTTGTTACAGAGATTGGTCCAGACCAATAGGAATTTCCATCTGTTCCACCACAGGCAGCACTTACATATAGTTCGTATTCAGAATCTGCATCTAAGTTTTGAGCAGTGTATGAATTTGTAAATGTACTATCATCAGCTATCCCTGTTGGTAGTTCTCCTACTGAAACATTTACATATTCAATATACCACATTGCTTCCGTGTCGATAGAAGTCCATGAAAAGGTCGCTTCATCATTGCTGAAGTTTCCTAATGTTAAGTCGATAGGAGCCTGACAGGTTGGAAGTGTTGTGAATGAGTATACGGTAGTCCAATCACTTGGTCCGTCAATTATACCACAGTTTGCTCTAACGATAAACTGATAGTTGTTTTCTGGTGTTAAGCCAGTTAATACGGGTTGATTTGTGGTCAAGCCTGCATTTGTTGGAGTATACGTAAATGTATCTGGTGGTATGTTTGATATATTGATCAATTCAATATCCCAGGCAGTTTCTGAGGCAACCTGATCCCATGAGAGTCCTGCCGATATATCAAATACAGAATCGATAGATATTTCACCTAATGGTAAACATGTTGGGGGGGTTATAAATGTTTCAGGAAATGACCAGTTACTTTGCGGAGTACTATTGAAAGGACCGCAATCTGCTTGAACATATACTTTATATTCAGTCTCAGGGAATAGTCCAATTATTTGATATAGATTATTGGTGCTAACACCTGAATAATCTGCAATACCAGTAGCGGTATCTCCAGCAGTTATATTAACTACTTCAATGTTCCAAAGAGACTCTGTCCCATTTTGTGACCAATTAAGGTCTGCAGTTGTAGGGTTGATGTTGGATGCATTTACTCCAGATGGAGGTGGGCAATCCAATATGGCATAGGTGATGTCAACTAGTACATCAAGTGTTACGTTATCACCAGCAGGATCACCAGGGGGATTTTGAGATACAATTTTTAAACTTGAAATTGCATTGATGTCTACATTGTAGGTAGATAGATCAACTGTGGAAATACTACATAGATCTTGTTCTACTGTAACACCATTAATTTCAAGGTTAAATGTATACCAGCTTGGACACTGTGTTCCAATGGTTGCAACTGATACTTCAAAATCGGTGAAGAAAGCATTTGGGATTGTGTCTGCGCAATCGAAACTGTTAAATTCCACAAAGGTGGAATTATCTGGACCGGATGCAAGTTGAGAGTAGTTGCATATTCCCTGCGCAGAAAGTAGAGAATATGACAATACAGAAAACACGGCGGTCAACCGTCGTAAATTTCTAATCATAGTTTGAGGTTTAAGGGTTTAAAAGATGACGAGTTTTTGAGGGCTCGTCATGCATTATCTCTCAAATATATCTAACAAAGGGTGTTAGGTCCGGTTAATTTTGCTCCGATTATATTTAAAATAGGGAAATCTGTAGAAAAAACCCTGGTTTTACTGGTTTACAGAAGAGGTGTTAATCTTCGGTGTTGTGAGAAATTGAAATAAAATAGATTGAAAATAGGGGGGGGATTTTAACAATGATCCAAGAAAATCAATTAAAAATGGGAGAATCTAAATATATTGATGCGCAAGAAGCACATTTGAAAATCGCTAAATTGTCCTAATATTTTGATTCTCCCATTGCCATACATTATGGACGCAAACCCAACTATTAATATCTTGTATATAGACTTCTTTTACGCATTTATTAACCCGAAAACGAAAAAGAACATAAATGAGTTTGGCGGCTCATTTATTCAGCATAAAGCCTTCTACTATATACAATAATTAATATCATAACCACGCCATAAAATATAGCTCCCTTTAAATGTATAAGCACAATGTACTTAAAACCAAAAATAATTAATAGGAGGAAGTGTGTGCCTTATTATGGCATTGGATATCTTTAAATGAGGGAAATCCAAATAAAATTTATTTGGAATACCGGAAAGGTGAATAGGATAGGAAATCGCTTATTTGAAGTTTTTCATATACTTAGCTGGGGTGATTCCTTCTATCTTTTTAAAGGCCGTATAGAGTGAGCTTTGTGATTTGAAGCCTACTTCTTGACCTAGGACTTCAAGGGTTAAGCCACCAATTCGTTCAGGATTTTGCATGATCCTTTTAGCTTCATCTACCCTAAATTGATTGATAAAGTGATTGAAATTACATCCCGCTTTATAATTGATTATTTTGGATAATTTTCGGTAATGGATGTCTAGTGAATTGGCTAAATGAACGATTGTTAATTCTTCATTAGTAAAGCTTTTCTGTTCATCAATGAATTTTATGACCAGTTGATAAATGGTATCAATTTCTTCTTGATCCTTCTCTTTGATTTCTTTTTTCTGCGCTTTTACAGCTATCTTATTAATGGGGAAATAATGCTGTTTCATACCGAAAAAGGCTATCCAATAGGTCATCCCCATTGCTACGATACTTTGAATTACATATAAACCCCTAAATAGCATTGGGTAAATAGAACTGATTTTTGTCCATCTATGCAGCAATAGAAATAGTATGTCGTCAATAATAATTACAAGGAATATAATTATGATCGGTTTTATCCATTTAAATAAATTTTCCATATCCCCGGCGGAATACAAGCATCTACCTAGGTTCTCCTTGTTAAGTAAATTTTTTGTTGCATACAAATAACCTACACTGTATACGTTTGAAAGTACTATATAATTGATAAAATAGTCTGAATAGAATAATGATTTCAAGTTTTCCGATGAGACAAAAATAAAGAGGAAGCTGAAAGTGAGAAATTCTATAGCTCCAGGGATGAAATGTTTGATTTCCTCTTTAAAGGAGAATTTTACGAAAACACCTTTTACAAATAAGTATAATAGCGGGAAGGATAAAAAGTAAAACCGAAAGGGTAAAAAGAATAAAGTTTGGTTTACATAACCTAGATAATAATCGTTGATAGCCTTTGATAGAAAGGAAAGACCAAAGGTAACCAAGAAGAGTCCTAAGAACAACGAAGTTTTTCGTTTGGCAGAAAGGTAAATTAAAGCAGACCCTAGACTCACACCATGAATTAAACTCAATATTCCTAAAATACTTGCGATCCCTCTCATATATTGATAAATAGATTTCGTCCTTTTTTAGCGATCTTATTTGACTAAGAATCTCCTTTACTTTTTAACAGGTTGTCTTTAAAGTTATTCCCAAATTTATAGAAAATTTGATTAGTCTCATGTTCAAAATATCATGGAAGGTCCTCGATATGGGCTAATATCAAGGTAATCTGTTCAATTTGTTTTATATGAAACGGATTGATTAATTCCTGTCAAAAAATCAACAAAGAGAATTTACGCTTGAGTTTTATATTGTATTAATTGAGTCCAAAAAGGAAGGGGTTCACTAGAAATAGTGAACCCCTTCCTGTATACTTTTTTTATTCTCTAATCCTTTGTTAGTTAGATTTGTTAGCGATTTCTGTTTCCAAGTCGACAAAGAATCTATCTATAAGTCCTCTTTTGACGTGAGGCATGACTACAATTTTATACCAAGATCTATCACCTTCATATTTATCTGCTACCAGCATATGTCTTGTAGCAAGTTCAGGACTGATATAGTTAGCGTCCATAGTTACAATATTAATATGTGGATTTCTGAAATAAGGGATGTTTAAAGCATCTAGCCTTTCACAGATATCGTCTGCTCTATGGATTAAGGTATTCATTTTATGGGTCCATCCTTCAGACCCATGAATCATCATTATCATCCAAACAGAAATTGCGTTTGCACCTGAACGACTTCCGCAAATAGTAAAGTCTTTTCCTTGTACATAGTTTGCTTCTTCGGTTTTGGCGTATTGCATCATTCCTTTCCTTATAAGGAAGATTCCCGTTCCATAGGGTGATTGTAACATCTTATGACCGTCTATGGTAATAGATGAAATTTTGTCATTTTGGAATTGATACCTGCTGTCCGAATTGGTGAATGGGTAGATATAACCACCAAAGGCGCCGTCAACATGTAGTTTATAGTTAAGCTCTTTTTCATCCAAAATAGCCGTGATACTATCTATATCATCTACTGATCCGTACATAGTAGTTGCACAGTTACAGATAACGATAAAGTACTTCTTACCATTGGATTTTGCACTGTCTAAAATGACGTTAAGCGCTTCTAAATCCCATGTCCTATTTCTTTTATGAACCGGAACGATGGCTTGTTCTATGTCCAAAAGATTAGCTCCTTTTGGCATAGAATAATGGCTATCTTCTGAGTAAATCATTAGAATTTCGTCCCGAGTAGCCTTATGCTCTTTTCGGAATAAATTTCTATAGATCCACATGGCTTGGATATTAGCCTCTGTCCCCCCAGGAGCAACATAACCATCTATACTATTTTCTTCAGCTTTGAACATTTGCTCCCCAATTAAAGCAATAAGTTCTCGTTCTATGGCTTGCGTACCTCCAAATATACTTTCAGATTCTCCTCCCATTGTATGGCATCCAATATGATTTGGATTTGCAATTAATGTTGATAGGAATGGGGCATCTTTCAAAAATGGTGCATCATCATAGAATTCTTCAGCGTCTAAATAGGTTCCTGGAACTCCAAGAATATTGTGACTTCTATAATTGATGTTGTTGGCTAATGCACCAAACAATTTTTCGTTGATTTTGCCTGGACTGAGTTTTTTCCAATACATGGTTTTACGTTTTTAATGCGTGTTGTTTTTTGATACTAGATTTCGATTGAGGTCTGTATCAAACAACAATATTATTTTTCACCAATCGGTATTGTGACTCTTTTATATTGGGTATTAAGATCATTTAATAACAAGCTTCACTGCCAAACGTTAGAACTCCATTTGAAGGGCTGATATAGGGGATTCCCAATCCTGCTCCTCTTAAAATGAAGAATAATGCTGCAAAGATCATCAAAATAGGGAAGATGGAGCGAATTTTCGCTGGAATTTTTGATTTAGTAAGCTGTGCTGCAAATTGTAGAGAGACTAATGCTGGAATTGTGCCAAGTCCAAACGCCGTCATAAAAAGAGATCCTTGATAAAGGTCTCCAGTGGATAATGCCCCCATCAATGCTAGATAAATAAGCCCACAAGGAAGTAGTCCATTGAAAAAGCCCAATAGGATCAAAGTCGGTAATCTATGCCGTTTTAGCAGAATAGCCATTTGAGCTTGTATGGGATTTAATATTTGTCTGTAAACAAATCCTACGATGACATTGTTCTGATGCTTTAATTTTGGGATAAGCACCGCCAAAAGTATAAGAACGCCTGCAATAATAGAGACTCTTTGTTGAAGTCCTGCTAGGACCAATCCTTTTCCGAGGCTTCCAAAAATAAGTCCCAATAAGGCATACATACTTAATTTACCAAGATGGTAAAGTGCTATTCCCAGTATGCTATGGGTTTTGCTTTTACGAGAAATAGGTAAGGCTAGAGCCAATGGACCACACATTGCGACACAGTGGGCACTTCCTAGAAATCCGATACTCAAAGCCGATATCCAGAGTGCTTGGTCCATTATAAAAAGAGTATTTCTTCATAATAAAAACTAGTGTCATTTTCTTTCCAAGAAATTTTCACTCTCCATTTGCCGTTCAATAATTGCTTGGCAGGTAGTATTTGAATGTGATTTTCATTGAAATGAATAGCTGTAGTGAAATCCTTTGTAGCATCATTTGGACGATACATCAAGATCTCTCCATGGATAGCATCATTTTCCCATTCTATTGGGAACTGAATATGTAATCCATCCTCAAGAGCCTTAAAAAGAATTTTCCCATTATAGCTGTGTCCAGCTTTTGTTTCACTGATTTTATTTTCAAATTTCAACTCTTCCTCATAGTAGTTTGGTGTCACCAACTCTATGGTTGTATTGAAGCTTTTGATAAGTGCCCAGCTTACTAGGCCTATAAATATGATAAAAGCTACAATAATTGATTTTCCCCATGACCAGTTCATAATGCTTTAGTTTATAGGACCATTAAATTTGGTCTTGACCTCTTCAAGTAGTAGATCTCCTTGGTAGACCCCAAGATTTAGTTTGGTTTTCCGACCGGTTAATTGATCCTTGTTTATGTAAATTAATAAAGTCCCTTCAGAGAATTCTTGTTTTTCTAAGGAGATGGCGCTTTCAATACCAATTACCTTTATTTCCCCTTCCGGAGAAATCAATTCTATATGAAGATCTTTATGTTCGTGTGATTTATTTAAAATTTTGTAATTGTACATGTTCATGACCTTTTCACCTTCTTGTTTGTAAAGTGTCCCAGGAACACGTAAAATCGTAGATTCTATGTCTGAGCGCGTAACTAAAAAGGAAGTTAAGGTTATAAGCAGTACTATCAATACTGCTGAGTATGCAATCATACGTTTGCTGAAGGTGAAGGGTTTGCTTTCTGCAACCATCTCTTCAGAAGCATAACGAATTAATCCCAATGGCAAATTTACTTTTTCCATGACCGAATCACAGGCGTCCATACACGCGGTACAGTTCACGCATTCCATTTGGGAACCATTTCGGATATCAATTCCAGTAGGACAGACGGCAACACATAAGTTACAGTCAATGCAATCGCCTTTATTGAGTTCCTTTCGGTCTTCGTTTTTTCTGAATTTCCCTCTGTTTTCACCTCTTTTGTAATCGTAACTAACCTGAATGGATTTTTTGTCTAAAAGAACACCTTGTAGTCTTCCATAAGGGCATACAACTATACAGGCTTGTTCTCTGAACCAGTGAAAGACAAAGAAGAATACGGTAGTAAAGATCAAAATAGCTATCAAGCCACCAATATGCTGAGCAGGTGGTTCGCTAATGATTTTAAACAATTCATCTATTCCGATGATATAACTTAGAAAGCAATTAGCAATAAGGAAGGAGATGAGATAGAAAATGGACCATTTAAGGCTTCGTTTTCTGATCTTTTCAGCATTCCAAGGCATTTTTGCCAATCTTTTTTGCTGTCCATAATCTCCGTCAATTTTGTATTCTATTTTTCTGAAGACCATTTCCAGGAAAATAGTTTGAGGACACATCCAGCCACACCAAATACGACCATATATCACGGTAAAGAGAATGATGCCAACCACTGCGGTAATTCCGGCTAAGACAAAAAGAATAAAATCTTGAGGCCAGAAGATAATTCCAAAAACGATGAATTTTCGTTCTAGAATATTAAAGAGCATGAACGGCTCTCCATTGAATTTTAGGAAAGGTATACCAAAAAGAAGTACAAGTAGCGCGATGGATACCTTAGTTCGGGCATTGTAGAACTTTCCTTTTGGTTTTTTTGGACGTATATAGACACGTTTTCCATCGTCTGAAATAGTGGTGACAGAGTCCCGGAAACTTTCTGTATCCCTGTATAAATCCTCGTTGTTGCTCATGGTGATGGTCGTTTAGGATTTGAAAAAAGGCCGCCTCAGAATGCTTGAAAGCTCGCAATTCTGATCTGGTCATAGGGATTGGCGGCCTTTTTGGTTGGATGATTACATCCTTATTTTAGTTCTCCGGAACCCATTTATCCCCTTCCGGAGCCTTAGCGTTGGCAGGATTACTCCCTTCAAGGCTGATGATATAACTAGATATTTTTTGGATTTGTACTGGTTTCAATTGTGATTTCCACGCAATCATACCCTTTTCTGGTACACCGTATTTGATAGAAGAGAACACATTTTTGATTCCTCCACCATGTTTCCAGAACTCATCCGTAAGGTTAGGCCCTACAAGTCCTTCTCCATTGGCACCATGACATGCTCCACAAAGTGAAGTGTATAATTTTGAACCAACAGTTAGATCAGCTTCTGAGGTCATTAGTTCAACCGTATTTTCATCGATTAAATTGGTTGCAGTAGCTTTGTAAGAGTCCATTGTTTTTTCTGCTGCCTTAACCTCCATAGCGTACTCTTCCTCTTGACCTGGTATATTGTCGAAAATATAGATGTTGGCAAGGTAGACTACACTCCAAATAATGGTAATGTAAAAGAAGGCTATCCACCAAGGTGGTAAATTATTGTCCAACTCACGGATTCCGTCATATTCGTGATCCAACATGATGTCTCCTTCTTCTTCTAGAGATTTAGCGTCGTCTAATTTTAGCATAACCTTTGAAAGTAGAGTTGGTTTTGCTTTTTCAAGGGCTATTTCTTCTTCGGACTTCAACATGTTTGATAAGTTGTTGATAGTCTTAAATAAAGCATAAAATGTGATAACCAAGATCAAGCATGCCAATATCAACATGAAGGCTGGGGCATCAATATTTTGGATTATTTCTGGTCCAACAATGGATTCTGTTCCTGCCTGCGCAGATCCCATTCCTAACCCGATTAATAGTAGCATTAGGTTTCCTTTATTTTTTTTCTTCACTTGACCTGCCAAGGTTTTGATAACGTTTGGTAAGGCTAAAGCCAAGATCAATAAAATGATGAATAGTACTATAGTCAATAAATAATATGGATTATTCATTGATTCAGATGACTGAGCCCATGCCGGTGCGGTCATTCCAAATATGGCAGCTAGACTAAGTGTGTATTTCTTTTTCATGGTCTTTTATTTATTAGTGGGAGCAAAATCCCCTAAAAGCTTAATCTAAAGGTAGCTGACTCATGCGGTCAGTATGGTTTTTACTTGTTTTCCAAACGTAAATTCCGAGCCCTACAAAGAAGGTGAAGAAGATCAGGATGGATATGACAGGATAGATCTCTATCCCATCAATAGTGGCCATATGCGCCTTTATATACTTCAACATAATCTTACTTGTTAGCAGTTTTTATATCTGTCCCTAATCGTTGTAAATAGGCGATTAATGCGATAATCTCTTCGCTTCCTTTTACGGTGATATTTGGATCTTTGTTAAGCTCTTCAGAAATTTCCGCAGCTTGATTAGCCATATCGACGTCAACATTTGCAACTTCTTGTTCTGTATATGGTACACCAAGAGTGACCATGGCTTCCAATTTCGCTTGAGTGCTTGAAATGTCTAAATCATCTTCCACTAACCAGGGGTAAGCAGGCATGATTGAGTTAGCAGACATACTTTCTGGATCCAACATATGATTGTAGTGCCAAGAATGTGGATATTTCCCTCCAATTCTGTGTAAGTCTGGCCCAGTTCTTTTAGAACCCCAAAGGAATGGATGATCATATACAAATTCACCGGCTTTTGAGTATTCACCATATCGCTCAGTTTCAGAACGGAATGGTCTTATCATTTGAGAGTGACAGGAGTTACAACCTTCACGGATATAAAGGTCTCTACCTTCTAATTCAAGCGCAGTATATGGCCGGACACTTTCTATTTTTGGTACATTGTCTTCTGATTTAATCATAGGAACAATCTCCATGATTCCACCAATTAGAATAACCACTGTACTCCATAACGTTAGTTGAATTGGTCTTCTTTCAATCCATCTGTGCCAGTGTTCTCCACGGTGCTTTTTATAGACTTTTTCCAATGCAGGAGCTTCCGCTGCTTCATTTGCAATAAGTTCACCTGTTTGAACAGTTTTATAGATATTGTATACAAGGATGAATAAACCAGAGATATACATTGCTCCACCCAATGCTCTAAGCATATACATAGGTAGGATTTGTGTTACTGTCTCTAGGAAGTTACCATACATCAATGTTCCATCTGGAGCAAACTCTTTCCACATTAAACTTTGCATAAATCCTGCGAAGTACATTGGAAGTGTCCAGAAGATGATACCTAATGTTCCAATCCAGAAATGGGTATTCATCAATTTAACTGAGTACATTTTGGTGTTGAAGATTCGTGGAATCATCCAATACATTACCGCGAAAATCATGAATCCATTCCACCCTAGAGTTCCAACGTGAACGTGTGCAGGAATCCAGTCAGTATAGTGAGCAATAGCGTTCAAGCTTTTCACAGATAATAAAGGTCCTTCTAAAGTAGCCATACCATAAGCTGTAATGGCAACTACCATGAATTTTAATATTGGGTTTTCACGAACACGGTCCCAAGCTCCACGAAGTGTCAATAAACCATTGATCATACCTCCCCAAGATGGTGCAATAAGCATTATAGAGAAAATAGTTCCCAATGTTTGTGCCCAATCAGGAAGCGCAGTATATAACAAGTGGTGTGGTCCTGCCCAGATATATAAGAATATCAAAGCCCAGAAGTGGATTATGGAAAGACGGTAAGAGAATACCGGTCTGTTCGCAGCCTTCGGTAAGAAATAGTACATCAAACCAAGTACTGGAGTAGTTAAGAAAAATGCAACAGCATTATGTCCGTACCACCATTGTACCAAAGCGTCCTGCACACCTGCGTATACAGAATAACTTTTCCAAAGGGTAACAGGAATCTCAATACTATTTACAATATGAAGAACAGCTACCGTTACCCATGTTGCTAGGTAAAACCAGATGGCTACATACAGGTGCTTTTCTCTTCTTCTTAAGATGGTTCCTATCATATTGATACCAAATACTACCCATACTATGGTTATAGCGATATCGATAGGCCATTCTAATTCTGCGTATTCCTTACTAGTAGAGTATCCTAAGAATAAAGTTATGGCTGCAGCCACAATGATAATTTGCCATCCCCAAAAATGTATCTTACTCAGTAAATCACTAAAAAGTCTTGCTTTCAAAAGTCTTTGTAGGGAATAATAGATACCTGCATATATTGCATTTCCAACAAAAGCAAAAATTACAGCATTGGTATGAACTGGTCTCAATCGACCAAATGTTAGCCAGGGAAGCTCTGCATTCATTACCGGAGCAAAGAGCTGAAGGGCTAATAGAAGTCCTACTAGCATTCCAATGACACCCCAAAATATGGTGGCATAGGCAAAGTTTCTAACGATTTTATTATCGTAATAAAATTTCTCTAGAGCCATAGTTGTATTAACTTATGATTTTTGTTTTTGTTTATTTTCAAAGAGGATACGGACGCTAGGAGTATAGTCGTCCTCGTATTGACCGTCGCGAACGGACCAAATAAAGGCTATCAAAAAGAATAGCGCAACAATAAAGCTGACGAAAATCAGCAGGTATAAAATTTCCATATGACCAGGATTATTTTGTATTCCAAAATTAGTGCTATGAGCTATGTGGGTAAATGACAATCATCAGCGTCAAAACTGATTTAAATCATAAAAATATAAGTACTTATGCCTTTGGATATTGAATGGTATAATTAATTGTCATGTCAATTGAGATTAATTGTTTATTTTTACCCATTGAAAAGATTTTTTTATGGTGGAACATTGTTTTTGATTAAGTTAATCTTTTTTTTAATTCCTAATTAATTTAAAACTATGAATCATTTCAATTCTCGTATAATTCATTTGCTTTTTATAGCAGTTTTCTGTTTTTCGAATTCATTTGCTCAATATCCAGTTAAAGACTGGTTTGCTCCTATTGGCGGTCTTAATGACCAGACCAGTAATGCGATTGAATTTGATGGACTAGGATCCTTTTATACCTGTGGGGCTTTTATGGGGAGTACAGATTTCGACCCTGATTCTACAGACGTAAATTCTTTTATTTCTGCAGGGGCATTTGATGGTTATGTTACCAAGTTTGATACTGCTGGAAATTTTCAATGGGTACACCAGTATGGTGGAGAAGGAGATCAAGATGTCCTTGATTTAACAATTGATGAATCCAACAACCTAATTATAGGAGGGATGTTTCAGAATAGTGTCGATTTTGACCCGAGTAACTCTAGTGACACTAGACAAAGTCTAGGGGTAAAGGATGGTTTCGTTAGTAAATTGGATAGCGATGGAGAATTGCAATGGGTAAAGCAATTTACTGGAGACAGTATTGCCTATGTTCGTGCGGTTACAACCGACAATATTGGAAATGTTTATGTCGCTGGATTGTTTTTGGGTACTACAGATTTTGACCCTAGTAATGATATCGAAAATAGAATATCTACCGGGACCGAAGGAGATTTATTTATTTGCAAGTTAGATCCACAGGGAGATTTTTTATGGGTGAATCAATATTCTGGGAATAACCTAGAGACGGTGGACATCTCTCTTGCTACAGATAATAACAATAGGCTTTATGCTGCAGGGGGCTTTTTCGATACTGTTGATTTTAATGCAGGGTCAGGAATATATGAGTTTACGGCAGGCTATATGGGGTCTGATATTTTTGTTTTGAAATTAGAGGGCAACGGAGACTTTGTATGGGCAAAGCAAATGGGAGGTCTTCGATTGGATTTAGTTACAGATTTGGTGATAGATGATGCAAACAGTATTTATCTAACAGGCTTTTTTCAAGGAGAAGCAGATTTTGACCCAAGTGAAGATGGGTATGGATTGTTGGAAGCTCAAAGTATGTTTGAGCGAGATGGTTTTGTTTGTAAATTAAATTGGGAGGGTGATTATGCTTGGGCAAAACAGATAAAAGGATTTGGGTTCCAACAGGGATCATCAATTGCGGTAGATGATAGTTCTAATGTTTATATAGGAGGAATTTTTAATTCATCAGCTGATTTTAATCCTCATCCAAATCTTGGTTTCGGTATTGGATCTAATGGTTTTGAAGACGTATTTATTACTAAATGGGATGAGCTTGGAAATTTCAGATGGGCAACATCCATTGGTAGTACAATTGGTGATGTTCTAACAGGAATAGGAGTTGATGAAAATTATAACGTTTATACAACAGGAACATTTCAGGATACTATCTGGGGAGATATGGAAGCTGGCGAGATGCTTGCTAGCTCTCTAGGAAATAGGGACGCCTTTATTTATAAATTAACACAAGAAGATTCTGCTCCTGTGGTGGAGGATACCAGTGGAGTGTCTGTTTCTGAATTAGATTGGGGTCTTAGTATTTATCCTAATCCTGTTACTGACGTGCTTAATATTAATTTTGATCAAGAGATATCGTTCGTTAAATTGACAGTGTACAATCAGTTAGGACAACGAATTATGGTAGATAAATATGAAGAAGTAACTGAGATTAATACCAAATTGAATGGTAGATCAGGCTTCTATTTTATAGAACTGATTGCTGAAAATGGCTCTGCAATAAGGTTCAAAATTATTAAGATATAAAGTCATACAACTTGATGACGATTTAATCACTCAGTATTCATTTACTGGGTGATTTTGTTTTTGTTGAAGTAGGTAATTGTTGATTTAATTGATATCCTCAAGGAATCGGAGTATGAGATTGAAGATTCGTTTTTTTTACTGGTTAAGTTATGCCCTAATTGCCTTATTGGTATTAAGTTTTTTTTCTGTTGGTCTTGATGTTGATTATTGGGCCTTCTTAAATAGTGACACCCTCTATCTTCCTTCACTTTATAAGGATCTCATAATTGATGAACACGCTATAAAAGGTTGGCAATTTAATGCTGCTCCGAATTTTTTTCCTGAGATGATATTATATTTTATTATCATGATCTTTACGGGTAATTTTTTACTTGGGAATGTAATTTACGCTGTTGTTCAAGTCTTAATTGTATTGAAATTAATGAGCTTGATTTTTAAGCAATTGATACCGGACAAATATATCCTACTGAGCACCTTAGCCAATATATTATTTTCAATTACGTTTTTTATTGTTCTTGTAAATAAAGCGATAGATGTTCCTTTCTATATTGTTGCCAGCGCCTATCATGCAGGAGTCTTTATTATGCAGCTAGCATGTATAATTTTGTTACTATTATACCTTAAGAAGGAAAAGGTAAAATATTTGTATTGGATGATCCTTTTAGCTGTATTGGCAATTATTTCAGATAAGCTATTCTTATTTCTTTTTAGTATTCCTTTGATGGGGATTTCCCTGTATATATTCATTTTGGGGGATAGGAAAAAGGTATTGAAACTGACCATGGCCAATATTGTATCTGTTCTTCTTGGATTGGGAATATTCCAGTTAATAAAATGGTCTGAATATGTTTATTTTACAGAAGTGCCCCTACAAATGAGCTTCGAAAGCAGTATAGATTCATTTTGGATGATGAAAAAGCAATTTGTTGAGTATTTACTCCGATTTGATTTGCGCTCTTTGTTCTTTGTTTTGGCTATTCTGTCATTCTGTGGTGTGGTTTTATTAGTATATAAGCAATGGAAGAACCGAAGAGTTTCTGAGGTGATTTTTTTTTATTTCCTGTATGTTATACTATTTAGTGTGCTCGTTCCTATGGTGCCAATAGTCGTAGGGAATTATTTTGGCTATGATACTTTGCGGTATGCTATATCTGTTATGTACTTCCTGTTGTTTAATATTCCACTAGTTGTATTTTTCTTGTTAAGAGGAACGAATCTGATTGGGCCTATTCGATTAAATTTAAATTGGGTTTTGATGCCTGTTTTAGTTGTATTGATCTCTTTTTCTGTCCGATTTTATGATGCTAAGGGGATGCGCAATTATTTAAATTATTATCCAGAGGATGTTCGAGTAGTTGATGAAATAGCAAAGAAAGAAGGTCTAAAGGTTGGTCTAGCAGAATATTGGAATGCAAATTTGATCCATATATTATCTAGAGAGAATTTAAAGGTATACCCTGCTTATTCGGAGCTGATTCCTTTTTTCCACAGTGTCAATAGGTCGGTATATTTTGATGATGATACTGTTTTTGATTTTGTATTAATTGACAATTTTCTGCAACCAGAAAAGTACAATTTGCATTTGGAAGGAAAAGGGGTAATACTTCCTTATGAGAAAGTTAAAATTGCCAAGGTTCCGCCTTTTAGGATTTCTCCATACACCCATCTACCTTTCCTTTTGAAGGAATAACTTTATTGGAATTGTGTGGTGTATTGGTTGTTTTAAGCGCTTGTAAATTTGTATCTATTGAAGGTATGAAAACAGAAAACTGGTAGAAGTAGAGTTACTTTTGCGGATTAAAAGAGGAATCCAAATCCGAGGAAGGTGGAGGAAGATTGGTTTATCCTCCCCTTGCCATAGATTAATTGGTTATTTTGAAATTTGTTTATCCATAAAGTTCTTTGTGAAATAGTGCTTTAGATCTGTATAGACCTTTTTTTGCTCTTCTTCAGAAAATCTTTTAATGGTCATAGTAGGTGTTCTATTTACATCTACTATGTATATCTTACCATCATTATTGTCACGGAGGATATCCATTTCCCCGTAGTCCAGCCCCATTTTTTTGGCCATTTCAATCACCTTTACTTGTTCTTCTTTCGATAGTACTTCCGAGGTGTCTTTTCTATGGTATTTGTATTCCAGATTTGTTTTTGTTGGCTTTTTGTACCTACGCACTTTTGGAATCCATTTGTCTATAATGAAAGGGATGTCCCCTCCAAAAATTAGAATACGTAAGTCCGCTATATAATCCTCATTGACTTCATTGTCGATTATCTTTTGATAAACAAACCCGGGTTTTGGAGCAGAAATAGGACATTGTATTTCATCAATTTCACCTAAGGCATTTTCGTCACATTTTTGGATACACCTTCCATTGTATGTTAATGGATCTACCGTTATACCATAACCAAATACCTCTTCAAAAACTCTGTCAACTTTCTTTTTGCTAATGTCTAGGCAGTCTTGATTGAATGCCTTAAAGTTGATATTTAACGGTGCTAATATTTTGTCTACTTCTGTGGTTTCTGTTTCATCTTTCCAGAAAAAGACTAAATCATAGCCTTCTGAAGGGTTATTGGTGATGTTGATATTCATTGCGCGCAATGTTCTTGCAGCAGTAGACCCAGATTTAGGGTATTCAGGATAAAAGAGAGCATTGATATGCCTTCCATGAACTTTGAAATTCTGGTATTTATAATATTGGTAGCGAAGGTTTTTAAAAATCGCTTCAAAAAATGAAACTCTTTCTTTTGGATAGGTATTTAAAAATAACATGGAATGTAATTGGTTATTTAGATCGATTTATTTCAGTGGGGTAAAGATACTTGTTTTTTAGAAAATAGATTTATCGTTTTATGGATTGGGTTGTCGATGGAAACAGTCCAATATATTGCATTGTAAAAAGGCAATATCCCAAAATTATATCAGGAATTATGATAAATTTGTATTGCTTATATTGCGGTGACTTTTATACCAAATAGGGATTTGCTGAATTTCATCTATTACAGTGATGATTATATATGGTACATCATTTTTTATAAGCCTCGTCATTAGGGTGTTAATGAAATAGTTAAACTTTAAACTACCGCATAATGTTAATTAGAAATATTGGTTTTTTCCTTTTTTTATGCCTTCAATCTAGCAGTATAATTGCTCAAGATAATTATTTGATATTCTTCAAGGACAAGGGGAGTTTGAAAAATTATCCTACCGAACGTTTATTGAGTGATTATACACTTGAAAATAGGAATAAACAAGGGATTGGAGTGGACCATTTTGATTTGCCATTAAAGGTGGATTATTTAAGGAATTTGACACTTCAAGGGCTACTGGTCAAGAGCACTTCAAAGTGGTTGAATGCCGCTATGGTTTCTTCAACACAGGATTTAACAGTTCTTCTAAGAGAGGACGCTTCGATATCCAAAATTCAAGCTTTAAGAAAACGGGATATGAGGATGGCCGATCCAATGTTAAACCTGGATTATTCGGATTATGGCATGAATGCCGCTGTGGCAGAGAAGTTCAATTTGAAGCATTTTCATGATGAAGGATTTAGGGGAGAAGGTGTTAGATTAGCTATCCTTGATGTTGGATTTGGCAATTTGGATGGACTTTCTGTTTTTGCACATCTTTTTGATGGGGAGCAAATATTAGATACCTATGACTTTATTGAAGATACTACTGCTGTCTATGAAAGTGGTAATCACGGAACCATGGTAAGTTCATATATATTAACGGATAGTGTAGATCTATATAAAGGATTTGCTCCGGATGTGGATGTAATGTTTTACGCTACAGATGATTATTATACTGAGACAGCAGAGGATGAATACAATTTTGTTCGTGCATTGGAAAGGGCAGACTCTATTGGAGTGGATATTGTAAGTGCTTCTTTAGGTTATTCGGTCTTTGATGATATTGAAGATACCTATGACTTCTCTGATATGGATGGGTATACCTCTATTTCTACTATAGGCTGTAATATTGCTGCTAACAAAGGAATTCTGATAGTAACTTCAGCAGGGAATAGTGGTACTATAACAGCTCCTTCTGATGCCTTTGGGATTATATCTGTTGGAGGGTCTAAAATGAATAAATATTACGATCAGATATCCTCTAGAGGAAATACTTATGACGGTAGAACCTGTCCTTTAGTATCTGGAATCACAAAAAATGTTTTTGCCATTAACGGAGGGAGTAATAACCCATATGAGATGTCTTATGGCGGTACCTCATCTGCTACGCCGCAGGTGGCTGGTTTTGCAGCTTGTCTGAAACAAAAACACCCAGAGGCAACCAAGGATCAATTATTAAATGCTATTAAGAATAGTGGACATTTAGCTCCTTCCCCAAATGATAGCATTGGATATGGGGTCCCAAATGCAATTATTGCTGATTCCCTGCTGACCCTATATGTAGGTGTCTCAGAATACGAAGCTTCTATAATTGATATCTATCCAAACCCCTCTAAAGGGTTGGTATACTTTTCAAAGGAAATGAATAGTGTTAGTTTGATTTCCTTAACCGGAAAAACCATTCAATTAGCCCTGTTGGCAGATCAAAAAAGTGTGGATGTGTCCAAATTCCCGATGGGTATGTATATTTTGAAATTGATGGATGAGCAAGGAGAGGTTTTCATCCATGAATTGATTGTGAAGTAAAGATTCATTTGGACTACTATCCCTGCCTACTAGGCAAGTAGGTGAGGGATTTCTATTATATTTGATTTCTCAAGTCTAATTAGCCAAACTGCTATTACATGAAATCGTTCGGTGTGAATCGTCTTTTCTTTTTGTTAAGTTATCTGATAATTGGGATACTGGTTGTCAGCTTCTTTTCCGTAGCCATGGATATTAATCATGTGGTTTTCATGAATAGCGATACGCTATATATGCCTACCATCTATAAGGATTTATTTGAGGATGGTAATGGAGTCCTGGGATGGAATTTCAATTCAGCGCCCAACTTTTTTCCTGAGATGCTGTTATACATGATTGTCCGCTTTTTTTCCGGAGATTTTTTAACGGCGAATGTGGTTTATGGGGTTGTGCAGGTGTGGTTGATTTTGGGAATGGTGAATTTAATTTTTAAAAGTCTAGTTCCTAAAAGACATCTAGTGATTAGCACGTTTGCTAATTTGCTATTCTCGCTGTGTTTTTTGATGGTTCATTATGCTCGAATAATAGATATTCCATTCTACCTTACTACAACAGCCTATCATACGGGAGCTTTCATCTTGCAATTGGCAGCTATGTATTTGATCCTTGAGTTGTATAAAACCTATGATAGATCTAAGGCTATTTTGCTATTTATTCTAAGTGTTTTAGCTGTTGTGTCAGATAAGTTGTTTGTATTTTACTTTAGTCTGCCAGCACTTATATTTGCCCTTCTACATTATTTAAATAAGGATAAAAGAATGGTCATTCGATTCACCTTTTTAAGTATTGCGCCGGTATTTTTCGGTGTATTTATTTTTCGGTTATTGAAATGGTCAAAAATTATACTGTTTACTAGTCCAAATAGGAATATTGGCATCCAAGGTAGTTTGGATTCTCTTTCAGTGATGAAAGGTCAATTTATTGATTATATGACTGCTTGGGATATGAGGTCCTTTTTTATTCTTCTGGCTCTACTTTCTTTAGTCTTAATTGTATTTATAGTCGTTAAGGATTGGCGAAAACCTTTTTTATCTTCATTGTATAGAGGCTATTTCTTCTTTCTATTGATTAATGCAGTATTGGTAACGTTAATTCCAATAGTTGCAGGGAACTATATTGGGTACGATGCTTTGAGGTACACGATAACCGTACTGTATTTCTTGTTGTTTACGCTTCCATTAGTATTCTATATTGTAGCTAAATCATTGGATTTGAACATGGAAGTTCGATGGCTGAGTTCGACAGTGCTGGTAATCGGTTCAATTTCTTTGGGGTTGCTTGGTTATGTGCATTTGAATAAGGATGGATTAAATGCCTTTTTGAATTATTATCCCGAGAATGTTAGGAAAATGGATGAAATAGCCATAAAAGAGGGGTTGAAGAAAGGAATTGGAGGCTATTGGTCAGCTCATTATTTCACAATGTTGTCACGTGAAGGGATTCGTATATATCCTTCCGATGATGAATTAATGCCTTTTTACCATGGTATAAACACCAAACTTTACTTTGATGAGGCATCCGTTTTCAATTTTGTTTTGTTGGATCAGTATATCGATCAGGAGCATTGTGATAAACGGCTTAAAAGTAAAGGGGAATTATTGGAAAATGAAGGTGTAAAGGTGATCAAATATCTGGATTTTAGATATAGTAAGGAGGGTAGAAAACCCTATTTTATTAATCCATGATTTATTTTTTCACCAAAATGATATAGGTGCTTTTTTTTAAACTTTTCGTTCTTAACTTCTATAAATATACTGCTGTAGAATAATTTATTCAGTATACCGCGAGGATGTCCCCCGTGGCATACCTACCTAAATTTTAGCTGATCTAAATCCCCGCTACCGCTAGTATGATTGGGGTATAGTAATGTCCAATTAAAATTTTAAGATCAAATCTGAAAATTACAAGGTACAACATGCACTTGGTGTAAGTGGCTCAAGATTAATAGAATAGAAGGCTATTGAGTTGCCTCAGCGTAATTATTTCTGTAATTTTATAATCACCCCTATGTTTTATAGGAGATATTTTTTTGACATTTTAATGAAGAGCTTTGGTAGTAATGACAAATGCTCGACAATAAAAATGAAGGATTATGAAAATATTACTAAGGCTTGATCTTTTTTTATGGAACTATTTTATTCCGAATGTTAAAGCAAAAATTTTCAAAAATAGACTGATTGCTTTATTAGCGATGGTATATGTCTCTATGTATAGGTTGCCCAGAATGTTTCTCATGAATTATTTTAGTGGTAAAGGGAATGAAATGCTAATTGACACTAAAGAATTCCTTACGAGTAATTATGTTGTTCTCAATAAACTTATTGAGGCAATATCTATTTCTCGAAGCGATGGTCTCTCCAATGATTCCATTGATATATGTCAAACGGATGTCTATGATCCAAATTACAAATATGCTATAGGTTCATTTCGGATTGATTACGCATTAAATAACCAGGATGTTATAATAACTGTTAGCTCAATTTATCGTTTCGGCCTTTATTCAGATAGAATTACGAAGCATTTACATCGTTGGTTATATTCGTTGGAAATGAAAGGATATGCCAAGGAATTTAATATTGAGGGAACTCCTTGGTTCATCAACTCCTCAAAGTTAATTTCATCTAAAATGGACAAGCAAACCAAAAACGCTCCGATTATTAAATTCTTAATATAGCGGATTAAATATCCCGCAAGAAGGGGGTATTGACAAAGCTTAGTGAGTGATTTTTGATGTTCAAAAAGACAATTTAGCATGGAGAATTATTTATGGTTGGCACTCTTTGGCGTTAGTATGGCTCATTTGGAAGGCGTAACAGTCGTTTATCTTCGTAGGGCACTTGGAATTATTGACGGAGAATCGAATAGGGAGGCCCTAAAAAAAGTGCCAAAGCAATTAATTGCTATCGAAAAAACAAGGGAAGTAGCTACCATAGTGATGCTGCTTGTCTTAGCTATTTTGGTTGGGGATTCATGGCTTGACGAGGTGATTGTTTTTCTTTGGACCTTTGCATTTTGGGACTTGTTTTATTATCTCTCCCTTTATCTTTTGATTAAATGGCCATCTAGTCTAACTACCATGGATGTTCTTTTCCTTATACCTCGCCCTTGGATTGCTCCAGTGTGGATTCCAATAGGAATATCATCGATTACTATCCTTATTATCGCTATTCTTCTTCTGGCTTCTGTTTTATAAGAAAGGGATTTATTCTATATACGATTCCGTGGCTTCTATGAGGGGGATAATGGTGGGAAATCTACCTGCTTATGATAGGTTTTATGCCAAACTGCAGGTTCTTTTACTACATTAAGAATTTAAATCAAAAGGCCTATCTTTAATGGATAATGGAAAAAATGAAGTATTCAATAACCCACGAATATATCAAGGAGGGGACCATTTTGATACGGACATTTAAGGGATGTCTTAGTTTGAGAGATCTTGCAACTACTATGAATGATGAGATTGAGCAAGGGATCATACATAGTGGATTGACAGGTGTAATTAACCATCATGTGGACACAGATATTGTTGCTGATGTTGCTGATATGGGTTTGGTTTCATCTGTTTACGAAAAACATCTAGACTTACTTATAAATATTAAATGGGCTATTATCATCGATTTTTCAGTTGTAGCTCTTCCTGCCCTTTTTAAGCGTAAAAATCCTATTTACAATATACAGAGTTTTACTAATTATTCATCTGCCTTACGGTGGGTGGAAGGTGTTGGTTAGTTCCCTTCAGAGTCCTGTAAATGAACTCTTGTGAATAAATAAAAGTAGGGTTAAAGATCGGTCTATATGACAAGCAAAAGGCTTAACTTTAAGGTAGAATTAGAAAAATGAAGTATTCAATAACATACGAATATATTAAGGATGATACCATTTTGATAAGGACATTTAAAGGAAGTCTGAGTTTGAATGAGATAGCAAATTGTATAAAAGATGACATCAAACAAGGGGCCATCCATGGTGGATTGATAGGTGTAATTAACGATTATTTAGAGGCTGATATTCATATTGAAATGGATGATTTGGATAAGATTTTATCTGTTTTTGAAGAACGTCAGGACTTATTTTTGGCTATGAAATGGGCTGTTATTGTTGATTTTTCAGTTGCAGCTGTTCCTTCCATTTTTAAAGAGAAAAATCCTGAGTACAGTTTACAAAGTTTCACCGATTTTCCATCCGCTTTACGATGGGTTGAAGGAGTTAGTTAATTCCTATCAGAGTCAATCAAATGGACTCTAATCTCCCTTTGCTGCCACTACAATTGTGAAAATGTATGACGTAAAAAAAGCCATTACTTTAGTAACGGCTTTTTAAGGTTCCTTTAAAAGGGTTTAAACCTTTCATTCTCTTCCTGAATTTTAAGGATAATATTTAGATTCTCAGCTTTTATTCAAAAAAACACCAGCTCTTAAGATTTCGATCAGGTTAAACCCTATAACTCCTTAAAGAGTTGCGTTTCTTTTTTCTTCACGTAAAGCCATTGTTTTCTTTCATTTTTGGAAATGGTATCTAAGATAACGCCAGTATAGAAGCTAGTTACAGCTAATAGAATAATAAATCCTGCAAGAATGGCTGATGGAACTTTATGTACGAATCTTTCCTCCAAAAATTCAATAATAGGTGGTAGTCCAACGGCAATACCTATAACAGTTAAGATCAATGAAATTATAGAATAAAACACTAAGGGTTTGTAGTGTCTGAATAGATTAAATATTTCGAACAAAACTTTAGCACCATCTGAGAAAGTGTTTAATTTAGAAAATGACCCTTCAGGTCTATCAATAAATTCAATAGGAATCTCTTTAATTCTAAAAGCCTTGTCTAATGCAAAAATTGTCATTTCCGTTTCAACTTGAAAACCTCCTGATAAAACGGGCATAGTTTTAACAAAAGATTTATTAAAGACGCGGTATCCAGACATTATATCTTTTAATTTCTGATCGAATATAATATTTATCATACTACGAACTAAAACGTTTCCAAAATCATGAAACTTTCTCTTATTTTCACTAAAATAGGATCCGTTTGAAAGTCTATCTCCAATAACTATATCTGCTTCATCATCCAAAATAGGCTGCATAAGTTTTTTTATCTCAGCTGCTGGATAGGTATCATCGCCATCAACCATTATATAAATATCTGCATCTATCTGCTCAAACATACTTCGAACAACATGGCCTTTTCCTTGTCTAAATTCTTTCTTAACAATTGCACCCGCTTCTTTAGCTATTTCATATGTGTTATCAATGGAGTTATTGTCATAAACATATATAGATGCATCCGGAAGTTCTTTCCTAAAATCGGTAATAACCTTTTTTATTGTTACTGCCTCGTCATAACAAGGTACTAGTAGAGCTATTTTCATTCTGAGAATTAATTAATAGTAAAATACTAGGATGATTTTAATTCATTGAAAAAGAATCATTTAGTTGTCTGATTTTTTCAATCGTAATCTTATTTAAACCTCAAAGTATATTCTTTAATTGTTTGATAAAGCTACTTAAAGATTGAACTATATCCTAATTGCAATTAATACAAGTGAAAATTATTACCTCACATTGATTTAATTGTCGAATCGCTATTTTTATAAGGCATATTCCCGATTTGGAATACTTGAATTAAGGTAGAGTTTCAGATGTGTGGTAATTATTTTTTTGAATCTTGTTAAAAAAAAATCAGATGCTTTTTTGTATATTCGTTGGTCTTATTAATTAGTAAGGTTGAAATATATTTTTGTCTATTTTTAAGGGCTAGGAGAGTAATATTATAGGGTAATTTATCTAAAAATGAGGTTCTTTCGTTTCTCGATAACTATTTTAACCCTCTGGAAGTGAGGGGGCGACTTTAAATAGCCTTCTTTCTAAATCAAAACTATAATAAAAGAATATGTTAAAAGAAAAGAACTCTAATAAAAGGCAGGCAGGTGAAAAAAATATCAATTTAGCTGATGCCATTTCATTCTTTAGATTCCTAAATCAAAAAAACCAAAAAATAGAATTAATTACCATTTCTATTTTATACGCTATATTATTTTTCATCATAAAATATGGGTACCCTTATTTGCAAATTACACCAGATTCTGGATCCTATATATTGAGTGCAAAAACGATGACAATAAATGGATATAGACCAATAGGCTACTCTTGGTTTCTTGACTTTTTCCATAGTTTATCAAATGATATAGGATTTATATTTATAGGACACTTTATATTAAATGCTTTTGCTCAAATATTATTTCTTTTTGGAGTCAAATATATATTTAAACTGAGATCTGTATACTTTTATTTATTAGCACTTCCATTTATATTGTCACCATCAATACTATTTAGCACGAATTTAATAATGAGTGATAGTATATTCAATTCGCTAACATTGTTGTATTTATTTTCAGCAATGATGATATTGAAAAAGCCAAAAATAGGGTACATTATAGGGAATTTAATCGTTCTTTATTTGATTATAAATGTTAGATATTCAGCAATTTACTACCCTGTATTGACAAGTCTAATCCTAATTTTTAAATTGAATAAAAATAGAAAATATGTTATTGTATCAATAATGCCATTGTTTTTGTTGCTTAAAATGTATGTAGACACAAAAGCTGAAACTAAAAAAACGTATAAGTTGGATTCGTTTTCTGGATTTAGTGGTTGGGCTATGGCTAATAATGCGGTCTCCATATTACCTTATATTGATTTAAATCCAGATGATATTGAAGACCTAGACAATAAAATTATTCACACTATTGTCACTAGTTTTCCTGATTCAATGTACACACATGAAAATATAAATAAGACTGGTTTTATGTGGTTTAAAAATTTCTCAGGGAAAAGAGTTTTGTCTTATTATATGCAAAAAAAGAAATACAGTTATGTTAAAGCATGGATTTATACGGGGTCTAAGTTTAAAGATTATGGGAAATTTTTAATAAGCGAATATCCATTCGAATATCTCAAATATTACCTATATCCGAATTTTAAACAACTGTTTTATAATTACAGGATTCCAAGACAACGAAATTTTAAAGTTGATGATTTAATTAAGGAATACTATGACTATGATATTAATACCGTTGAATACGAATCAAATAGCTCGTTTTTGCATAAATTTAATGGCATCAGAGATGTTACCTCAATTCTTCTGTGGATAATTTTAATATTTAGCCTTACCTACTTATTCATAAAGCAAAAAAGTATTAATGCATTTCAAAAGCCTCAAATGGCATTTCTTATTATCTTCTTTTTATGTTATTGTGGTTTAAGTGTTATAGCGCACCCAATAAATAACTTTAGATACTTAATTCCTATTTATAGCATTCAATTACTGATACCTATTTTGGCGGTTAATCATTTTATGATTAACAAGAAAACGAAAAAGAACGTATCAATATAGGTTGATGTAGGGGCAGAATATAACACTAGGGCTAGTGCTTAAGCTGTTATATTCCCTCTCTACCGGTGTTTCCCCTTCTGCCGCGAGTATCTTACTCAGTGGAGTCTAGCCCATGATGGAGAGTCATTACAAATTTACTATGTGCACCTATTTGTTCACCTTGGATTAGTGGTTTGAGGTTATTGGTCTTGTATGATCCCCTTTAGGTGTACCTAAATTATATACCTACTAATTACCTAGAATAAGGACAATATGGTCAGTTAGGCATTAACCTAGTTAGTGTATATTGAAGGCATAATTCAATTGAATGAAGAAAAATTTGAAGGCCATAACTATTGGTGTTGGTATTTTTGGAGCGTATCTTATTTATAGGCTAGCTTTATATATGTTTATGTTCTCAGTTTTTTTCTATGGTATTGGTAGTAGAAAAAGTTTATATGATTTCACTTTAATTATAATTATATCTTCAATTTTGGCTATGGTAGTTCTTATCTGGCAAAGAAAGAAGCTGTTTAAATTTAGTTTTATAATGGTAGGGTTAGGGATTTTGATATTCTTAATTTACGATTTTTGGAATTATGTCCAATTGTCCTAACTGTCATATTGAGCACTATTGTCTGTTTGCTGGTTTAGGATAGGTCCCCAGAATAATATGTTTAAACGAGCTGACAATTCTAGTCTAAGGCTTCCAATATTATGTAACTAAGAGTAAATGAGGAGGTTGTTCTTCAATCCTGTTTATTAAACTTTTATCTTCACCTCCACCAATATATCCAACTCAAAAGTCAATTCAATTTCCTGTGCTTCAAATCCATAATAGTAAAACTTCTCCTTACCAATATACTTGTAAGAATCTCTTCCTTTAGACTTGTCTGGGATAGGTTCTAAATTAAACTTCCAGTTTTCATACTGCATACCCTGCTGGTGCGAGCATATTGCTCGTGGTTTAGTCGTTCCCTAATCAATTTACAAGAAACAAAAAAAACCGCTCAGAATTATTCGTGACTGGCTTCTTAAAAGCTCCCCCTCTCGAGTCTTCGGAGCCCGAAATTGACGTTGTGTTTTTTTGGGTTTTTACGCATGTATAACTGTATTCGGTGAGTGTTTCTTTTTGTTTCTTGTAGAGAGATCGTTTGTTATAGCTAGTTGTAGCTTTTTTTGTGGCCAAATCCTTCAATAGGTGCATTATACCAGTTTTCAGGGATTGAATTCATTTTAGTTTTCATTTACTTTTATACTTGCCACTCTACTTAGAGTGATCGCAAATTGAACAGTGGTTATATGATCTGCCTCAACGACAGTTTTTACATCATTCATTAAGCTAGTGGTGCATCAAATTGACGTTGGGACCTCTTTTTGGCAAGGAGAAATTTATTAAGAGAATTGCAGATGTTTATTTCATTATTTATTTAGACGGAACCCGAAAAGTCTATTAAAGAGTAGGGAAATTATTAAAATCAAATTATTATGTACGCAAGTGAAGACAACGAAAAAATGGGTTTATTTTTATTGAACTTAGAATCATTTCCAAAACAGGGAATAGTTGGAGCACCTACCCTTAGTCTACATTTAACAGTTGATACTGTTAGCGACCAGGCGCATGGTATGGCAGTAGTAACTCAAGCTCTTGAACAACCTATAGTATGCCGCTCTTCAGTTTCTGGTAATGTTATTTATGAAACTGTAATGTCTCCTGGAGAGTCAAAAATTAGAATAGATTTAACAGGATACCCAGAAATTCATTGGCCTTCTCATGGAGGAATAGGTCCTGTAATGCCTAAGAATTTTAAAGCAATGGTATTATTGGATTCGGATTGGAAAAATGGAACTGTTGTTTATCAATATTTAACCTATGCTGGATGGCAATCAGTTTCGCAAGGTATTGCAATTGTTGAGAATAAAGTTTTAGTGTCTAATAATTAAACACAAATTATTGGTGAAGAGCTGAATCAATGCTCGGAAATTTTTACATAAAAAGGGAGCCTCGGCTCCCTTTTTTGTTTTTTAAGAACTCTATTCTGATGTGGCACATAGAATTTGGGGGAATGTTTGTTCCCTTCGCTCCCGTAAGTATGTTGCTCGGGGTTTAGTAGTATTCTTAACTAATTCAAAGCTTAACTAAGCCTTGCAAAAATCATACAACACAAAAAAAGCCGTTACTTGCGTAACGGCTTCTCTGGGCTCCCTCTCTCGGATAAATTTTGAGTTATATTCCTTTGTTTTTTAGCGAATTATGAGATTTTTAACTTTATAAAAATTTCAAATCGCTATCTAATTGGATTGAAATTTTTATGCTTCCAATCAAACCTAAATTGTTGGTTGGTTGACGACTTCAATATGCTGCTAGTCGAAATAATTTAAGTAGGTTAAGAACTTATGGATAAAATTGTATTCAGTCTTTTTAAAAAAGGATAAAGTACATGAATTTGTGAAATAATGTTCTTTATCTCTTAAAATCAGTTAACAGTAATTTTATGAGTAATACTACTTTTAGAGGGGATATATTAGTTAATGAAGTAAATGATAGCCTGTCATTTCAAACTGGCAATACTTCGAATAAAGAAAAATGGTTAGGATTGAAGCTTTTCTTTTCTGTTTTATTCTTGTTACTTTTTTCTGCAAATGCTCAAGGATTTACACTGGAAACAGAAACTCCTTTTTTTGACGGGGCGTATTACAGTTCGGCTGAATTTGCAGATGATGATAGTGATTTAGATGTGTTGATAACTGGACTAAATAGTTCACTTCAATCAATAACCAAGTTATTATATAGTAGTGCCTCCCCATGTGATACAGAATCAATAGATACTATTACGGCTTGTGACAGTTATGTCTGGATCAATGGAGTTACCTATACATCAAGTAATAGCACTGATACCGATACCTTAACTAATGTCATGGGTTGTGACAGTGTGATAAC
>MAAC01011341.1_pt1 | contig 42589 bp, 37 predicted proteins | sample 1115981 | NCBI WGS metagenome assembly MAAC01 (sample SAMN04961126, study PRJNA320927) | seawater metagenome | isolation source: sample BD02T64 sea water enriched with oil for 64 days | place: USA:Gulf of Mexico | collected 2013-07-27 | reverse complement strand
TCCCGTCATAAGTAAATGAGGTTTTGGAAGAATTTTCCCAGGCATTTTCTAAATACATTTCTACTGTGATTGTTTCATATTGTTGGGCCGAAAGTGTTCCGGAACAAATTACAGCCAATGCAAATAATCGAAGGGTTTTCATATTTTAATTTTTAATGATTAGGTATTGGATACCTGAAGCATAACGGTCTTTTTAACATTATATTCAGTTATCGTTTAAATTTCGATACCTAAAATAGTGATTTCATTAAGATTAACAATTTTGTAAGGAGCTTAATTGTATTTACAGTAACCTGTACATTTTATATTCTATTCTATTCTTGAAGACTACGGCCTGAGAGGTCAGTTATAGTATATTGAATAATTATTAGCATATCCTTGAAAAATAAGCTCTCCCCAACTAAGTGTAGTTTGCAAAACACCTTACTATCCATCAGCAGATAGGTGGCTTTTTTTTTTAATAGTTTTACCCTGGATCACAAGGAAAGATCTTCGATAACAATGGTAATCTATAGTTTTACCAATCCATATTGGTAAAAGCCCCCTCACTAGATGTTAAAATCTCTTGCAAAAATAAAAAGTCCTTCGAATCCAATTTTACGCGATAAGTTTATTATTTTCAACTAATTGAAATAACAAACATAAACGGAATGTATTAACAATTGACATATATACATACGTTTGCATCAATTGAAAATCGATGAATTAAATTTGTTCTTAAGATCCTTTAATCAAGAGCTTGTGAGATGAATTTAACGAGAGTAAAAGAAATATTAAATAAACCGATAGATATAGCAGGCCTGGTAATCTTTAGAATTGCTTTTGGTTTGATTTTATTGTTGGAGGTATTTCGATTTTTTAATAATGATTGGATAAAGCGCTATTGGATAGATCCAAGGTTTTATTTCACGTATGAAGGGTTCGACTGGGTTACACCATGGACAGGAGATGGTATGTACTACCATTTTTATTTGTTGGGGATTTTAGTTTTTTTTATCGCCATTGGGTTTCTTTATAGAATAAGTACGATTTTATTCTTTTTAGGTTTTACATACATCTTTTTACTTGACAAGACCAATTATCTCAATCACTTTTATTTAATTATTCTGCTCAGTTTTATAATGATTTTCCTACCGGCAAATCGAGCATTTTCATTAGACGCAAAGATTTTTCCAAAAATAAAAAGAGATTGGGTGCCAAACTGGACCTTGTGGTGGCTGAGAATACAATTGGGAATCGTTTACTTTTTTGGGGGACTTGCGAAAATAAATAGCGACTGGTTACAAGGTGAACCAATGAGAACATGGCTTTCATCGCGAACTGACTTTCCCGTAATTGGGCAATGGTTTACCGAGGAATGGATGGTCTACCTTTTTTCATACAGTGGGCTGTTACTCGATTTACTGATTTTTCCTTTGCTGATTTTTAGAAAAACGCGCTTACCAGCTGTTATTGTATTAATATCTTTTCATTTGATGAATGCCAAATTATTCAACATCGGAATTTTCCCCTGGTTCATGATAGCCGCTACTGCTATTTTCTTTCCGCCAGAGAAGCTCCGATTTTGGAAAAGACTCAAAGTTAAAGAACCCGATTCCTTTGTGACATCAAAATGGGTTTTATGGGGATTGGGAATCTATTTTTTCATTCAAGTAACGTTACCCCTCCGGCATTTTTTATTTGAAGGAAATGTGAGCTGGACAGAGGAGGGACATCGGTTTTCATGGCATATGAAATTGCGTAGTAAGTCGTCGTCTAAAATAAAATTCTTTGTTGTACATCGAGAAACTAAAAGTGCCTCTGAGGTTGATTTATCCCATTACCTTACAAGACGGCAGCGCAAAAAAGTAAAAGCCAAACCAGATATGATATTGCAGTTTGCTCATTACCTGGCAACCGAAGTAGTTCATGATGATCCAAAGAATTTTTCGGTAATTGCTAGGTCCCAATGCAGTCTTAATGGAAGACCCAAAGCCGATTTGATAGATACTAGAGTGGATTTATCTAAGGTTAAATACCCTTTCTATAAAAAGGCAAATTGGATACTGCCCTTGGAGATTCCACTCAAAAAATAAAATGTCCTTCGAATCTAATTTTACGCTATAAGTTTATTATTTTCAACTAATTGAAATAACAAACATAAACGGAATGTATTAACAATTGACATATATACATACGTTGTAACCCATTAGAAAATAATATTGAGCCAACTATTTAAAAATATTGATCGACTTACGGAATTCGGAACTAATCCGAACATCGAAACTGAAAATAAAATTGACGAACTTAAGAAGCTGCTCGTTGAAATTTACTCGGAATATTTGAAAGTCGAGTCAGATTTTGACAACAAGGATTTCGAAGAAGAACCTGAATTTGATTTCAAAGAAATTAGAAGAAATGTAGCCGCGAATTTTCCAGACTTTGGTTTGTACCATTCCTTTTTTGACGCTGACAAAACCATACTTGATGATGCATTGGTAACGAGAGATGCTATTAATGACTTGAGTGACCTCATGATAGATATGCTTGTCCTAAAATGGAGATTTGAAAACAGAAGTGAAGAAGAGGCAATTTGGCACTTCCAATTTGTTATGCGAATTCACACAGAACAACACCTAGTGGATCTTTTAAAATATTTAAAAGATAAAAACGGATAAAAAAAACGATATATTACCTATTTAACGAATTTCCTTTTCATTGACATTTGTAGCCTACATACAACACTAACAAATGAAAAATATATTGCTAAGTTGCTTCCTATTTATCCTTTCTTCAGTTTATGCCCAATATGAGTGGACTGAAGCAAGCTTATATCTTAAAAACGGCACGGAACTAGTAGGCTTAGCTATGATCAGAAAAGAAGCTGCAAGCTCTCCTTTCACTGGAAAGGAAAAGGTGTTCTTCAAACTAAGCAAAGAATCGTCCAAGACAAAATACAAATCAAAGGAGATAGACAGTGTACGATTCAAGGATATTGGGCTCTATACATACATCCCTATCACTCCCTTTCATGACAAACTAATGAAAGTAGTCAGCAATAAAGGAAGAGCTCAGTTATTTAGCTTCCTGGTTATTGTATGGTACTACCACGGAGATCATTCTGCCAATACTATAATGGAAGAATATACAGGCTACTATATTCAAATAGAGGGAGAGCCCTATGCCTTTTATATAGATCCTAAAAGGCAGGACACCCATTTCAGAAATAAATCCTCAATACTCTTTGAAGATTGCCCTAATATTATTCAAAAATTAAGAGCTGAAGCTTATAATTTAAGGGACATAAAAACGATCGTAGAAGACTATAACCACTGTGACCTTGTCCCAGTAAAAAAGAAAATGAAAAGGTCATGGTTGGCATTTTAACTACACTCTACTCTTCCTCAGTGTCACTCGTAGAGGACAGTGAGAGGTGTTAAATATCGAAACTATGAAGAAAATTTTAGTTCTTTTTTGTATTTTATCAACTGTATTCTATTCCTGTGAAAGTGATTCTAACGATGACGATGAAATTGTATTAATTGGATCGTGGAGAGTAGTTGCCAAAGGTGTTCAAGATCTGCCTTTGCCACTATATTATTCTAATGTTGAAGATTCAGGATTTAGAAAAGTATTCGATCCCGATGGGACTGTGTCATATTATTCAAATTATACTGATTTAGATACCGTTTACGACTATTCATTGGAAGAGGGATTCCTTTATCTTGATGCAGAGGTAGATTACCATTTAGTTATTGATGGAAGGAGTTTTGGGTTCATGTCATTAACCGACACTACGTTTGAGACAATCCAACCTTTTGGGGATGATAGCTTTTCTTTTATCAAATACAAAAGACCATAGTTGATCTATTTGTTAATTTACTTGTTCAGACCTCAAGAAAAAAAATCCTAAGAATTTCTTCTTAGGATTTTCGTGTTTAGGCTGGTTGGAGAGGGTTTATTGTAGGATGAGTTTTTCGGCTTTTAGTTTTTTGCCTTTGGAATAGTGTTCAATAAAATAGATTCCAGGGGCATAGTCCGAAACATCCAGGGTGTAGATAGTCTGCTCAGCGTTACTCTCCATTTCTGCTAAACTTCTACCCGAGAGATCAACCAGTCTCAGTATACCTGATGTTTGTTGATCAATACGTATATAAACCCAACCGTTGCTAGGGTTGGGATAGAGTACAAAATTGTTTTCTTCCAGTTCGTCTATGCTCAGGTTGAAAGGTTCTCCCCATTCGTAATTTCCTTTGTGGATATAGGTCAGTAATTGCTGTTCCGGGCCCGTCACTTCATTAAAAGTGTCGTAATAGAATCCTCCACAACCTTCGATGAAGTAATTGGGATCACCTTGTGGACTTTGGGAATGCTCGCACCATTGCAGGTCGAAATTACTGTTGAAATGATGGCTCTGGAATCCTATTTTAAACAGGCTGTCATTAAATGCCGACTTGCCATTTTTTAAGGTTGAAAAGTCAATGTTCACTGGATTTGTATTAATGTTTTCATGCTCCAGTATACCATAAAGTACATCATCCAAAAACAGGTAGTCATCCAGGTAGATAGTATCCGTTTCGTCCGTTTCACTAAATTCTATTTCTTCCAAAAAGGCTGGGTTCAGAGGATCCTGGTTGTATACTAAAAAGATCTTTTCATGCTTGATATGTTTGGTATAAATAAATCGATGCTCCGTGGGAGACCAACTTTTATCTGTAATGATTATTTCCTTTTTGTGATCAGGATTATAATCGTTTATAGACATATGCCACCAGGTATGAAATTCATCGCCAATCTCCATATTCCAGACCTTATAGCGGTTGGAATGTTGTATAAGTGTATCCGCTCCATATTTCCCCTGGTAGACCATATTTTCAAACTTAAAGGGATAATCGTAAAAGGCTGGAGAATTAAGCAGTCCGTGGCTTCTACCTACCCAAAATGGAACACCGTTGATGGTATCCGGGATGATGTTGAAGTTACTATCCATACGGTTAAGGGTGAAGTATTTTATGGAATCCGTAATATCACCTACGGAATGCCAGGCTATGGAATCTACCGTAGCAACTATCATTTCCCAATCGATTTCGTCGTAAATATACAGTACCTGAAAGCTGCCCACCGTATCTTGTGTAGCAAGGGAATAGGGGTTACCCATTCGGTTTTCAAAATAATAAACCCCATTGGTATCGTAACGCAGGGAATCCCCCAACCAATGTGCAAAACCCCAGTCCATACAGCCGTCCAATGGAAGTTGGAGGTTTATAAGGTTCGCATAGTCTCCTGTTGGGTTGTGGAAGTCTTTATTATAGTTGGGATGCAGTGTTTGATAGGTAAATCCTCCGATCTTGGAAGTAGATAATTGTACGCTAGGAAATTCCAAATGTTCACTAGCGTGGAATACACTGTCTAGAGGGAATAAGGCATAATCCGATTGAGCCAATAGCACACAAGGGGCCAGTAAAAGCCCTAAAAAAGAGACTTTAAATTTCATGAGGGTTAAAATATAATTACATACTAATTTAATAAAAATTATTTAAGTAAGTGTGGTTCAGGGTATTTGATGTTGCTTTTTAGTTTGAAGCGATTAGTAGACCCCGATTTGCAAACCGGTGCGGGCTATGGTGAGGAGGGGTAAAGGCATGGTTTTTTATTTTGGTAATTCATCCAATAATTAATCTTATCAGGATATATCTCAATAGAAAATTGGCGAAGTATTTTTTTAATATTACAAGAATGGCAAATGTAAAAATTCCAGAATCAATTGATTGACACGTCGTTGTGAATTGTTTATATTATGCAGTTTTCGTAGTAAGTTTTACCGTGATGATACCGACGCTTATTTATCTATTGATGCTTTCGGCCATCTTTATTTTTAGAATACTATCGAAACTACTAAGGAAAATAATTAGTGATATACTCTATTCTCTGAATAACGATAAACCCACTATTTTTAAAAACCTGGCTAGGTCGTCAGTAGTTATTACGAGCTTAGTTATTGGTTTTTTGAGTCTTTTTTAAAATAAAATACAGTCCACTGTTTCATTTAGATATAATTTTCAAGGCAAATTTTGTCTATTGTTTTTAAGCCATAGTTGGTTTGTGACCATTTATCATTCATGATCCTTTATCATATTAATTTTAGCTATATTTTTTTTTACCTTGCACAGCTATTCAGTTGTTAAAACTGGAGTTAAATATTAATGATTATATGTCTTTAAAATCACAAGGAATGAAATATGTATTAGGACTGCTTATATTACTTTTTGTACCAAAGAGTTTTGCTCAGGGAGAGTTTTTGGATTGGGGATTCAAATTTGGAGTTGAACACAATGAAAACATTTATGACAGTGCCATAGATGATTTGAACAATATTTATCTGATAGGTGAATTTTCTGGAAACATAGAGTATTATCCGGCACAGGATAGCTTTTATGTGAACTATGAACCCTATGATGTTATATCCCTCATTGTTTATAAATACACTAGTGAGGGAGATTTGGTTTGGGCAAAGGAAGTAGGAGGTGATTACGTTACAAGTGGAAGTAATATTACAGTAGACCCATTTGGAAATTTATATTTAACGGGAACTTTTAGAGATACTGTTGATTTCGATCCCGGACCGAATGTTTTTGAAATGACCAGTACAGGAAGCAATTCGGATGTATTCTATAGCAAATGGGATTCAGACGGGAACTTTATTTGGGCGAGGCACATGGATGGTTATGGAATCATTTATGTTGAAGAATTGGCTACCGATTCCGAGGGAAGCTTATATTCTACGGGAGATTGTAAAAAGAGGATCGATTTTGATCCGGATACTGCAGTTGAGTATTATATCAATAGTAATAATGATAATAGTTATAATCTGTTTGTTTACAAATTGGATTCAGCCGGGAATTTTGCCTATGCTAAAAAAATAGGTGGAGATTGGAGCCAGCTTGGATATGATCTGGAAGTAGATGAGGATAAAAATGTTTATTTGGCCGGGTATTTTTACAAAACCACGGATTTTGATCCTGGTCCTGGTGAATATAACTTGTCGGCTGGAGAAGATATAAATGCATTTATAGCCAAATTGGATTCACTGGGTGAGTTCGTATGGGCCAAACAACTGGAAAGCACTTCGGATGCCTATTGTAAAGGGATTGAGTTGGATGGCCAGGGGAATATTTACTCTATCGGAGCATTTCGAGATACCATTGATCTTGACCCAAGTGATAGTATATATCAGATTACCGGAAACGGTAATTACAATGGTTTTGTGAGTAAAATGGATACTGCCGGAAATTTCATCTGGGGAAGAAGCATGGTTTCTGTAGATCGGATGTTCAATCGTTATTTGGCTCTGGGACCTGATGGTAGCGCTTTTATTGCAGGTTGGATAACTGACACTACCAATTTCGATTTGAGTCAGGATTCTATTCTTTATGTACCAAACGGATCCGGTGATATTTTCCTTACTAAAGTGAACCCGAATGGGGATATCGAATGGATCAAGCAAAATGATGGAAATCGGATTGAATTGTGCTATACCTTAGCTGTTGATGGTGAAGGAAGTATATACCTAACGGGTCTGTTTCAAGATTCTTTGGATCTCGATCCGGATATTGTAAATAGTCAAATAGTGGTGGCGGGTGTATATAATGATAACTTTTTACAAAAATTCCGAAGCTGTAATTCATATTTTAACCAGACTATCGTTGCATGTAACGAATATGTTTCACCAGGGGGAAGTATGGTTTGGACCAATGGCGGGATTTATACGGACACCATTCAGAATAGCTTTGGATGCGATAGTATTATCACTACAAACCTGAGTATAGTTCCCATTAACAATAGTATCAGTCAGATAGATACATCATTATACAATGATAATGGAGCAGCCACTTATCAGTGGTTGGATTGCTCCGACAATTACAGCCCAATTTCCGGCGATACAAATGCCATTTTTAGTCCGACTGAAAATGGAACGTATGCCGTGGAAATATCTCTGAATGGCTGTGTCGACACATCTGTTTGTCAAGCCATATGGAATGTGTCTTTACTGGAAAACGAGCTATCCGATTTCGTTTCTGTATATCCAAATCCATTCAACGGTCCTATTCTGATAGATTTGAACCAACAATATTCTCATGTGCAATTGATAATTAGCAACCAATTGGGACAGCAATTGTTGAGTAAGGAATTTGTAGATACAGATCATATTTTAACATTCATAGATCTGAAGAAAGGGATCTATAGTTTGGAAGTTATAATTGATAGAAAAGAGCGAAGTTTTCATAAAATTATCAAATACTAATATTCTCCTAAAAAAAGGAGATTTATTGATAAGCTCAAACAATTCAAATGCTTTCAATGGGAAAGGGGTGTTAGTAGTGCCTCAGGAAATTGAAGGCTTCAGTGAGATTGAATGCTTGGTGAGAGGGAAACTAAAATAAACAGTCTTAAGGATAGGGTGGACTGTTCTGAATACAGTGTGAGTTAAATCTAACTTAACCAAAACCCTATTTCAGACCCAAACAAAAGCTAAATGCACATCCTCCAGATCTTAATCCTTATTCTATTTCCCGTCGGTATTGTCTGGTTAGCCTCGCGGAAATCGCTGCCTGGTTTTTTGAGCCCGGTTATCCTGTGTTATGCACTCGGATTGGTGTTGGCGAATGTCTCGCTATTTCCCATAGATCAAAAAATATCACTGAGCGTATCTGAGGCAGCTGTACCTTTGTCTATTCCGCTGCTATTATTCACTACGGACATCATAAAGTGGTGGAAAAGAGCGAAAAAGGCTGTGCTGTCTTTTGGCTTATGTGTTTTGGCAATCAGTATAAGCGTACCTGTTGGAGCCTACATCTTTAAAGATCAATTGCCGGAAATTTGGAAAATTGGAGCCATGCTTGTGGGAGTATATACCGGAGGAACCCCAAATATGTCGGCCATAGGATTGTCCCTGGACGTTCCGGAAGCAACTTTTATCATATTAAATGCTTCAGATTTGGTTTTGGGAGGGGTATATCTACTTTTTCTAATGACCGTAGCGCAGCGATTATTAAAACGTTTTTTGCCGGCCTATCAATTCAACGGAGGAGAGATGCAGGAAGAAGATACTGATACGAATAAATATACAACTGTTGAGGTAATCATGCAGGTGGCTATTTCTATTGCACTTGGAGCATTGATCCTCGGGTTATCTGTAGGTCTTTCTTTTCTGATAGCTGGAAAGATCACAACCATTATCGTGATGCTAACTGTTACAAGTTTGGGGATTTTGGCTTCTTTTTCATCCAAAATAAAGGCGCTAGCTTTTAGTTATCATACGGGGGAATATCTACTATTGGTATTCTGTATAGCACTGGGTTCATTGGTGGATATCAACGAATTGTTGAACAATGCTTCTTCCATTTTCTGGTACGCAACTTTGGCAATGTTTGGAGCCATCACTATTCATTTTATCCTGGCTAGATTTTTCAAAATCGATGCAGATACCGTATTGATTACTTCGGTAGCAGCTATTTATGGGCCAGCTTTCGTTGGTCCAATTGCGAAGGTATTGAACAATAAAGACATCATTTTAACCGGTCTAACTACCGGATTGATCGGTTATGCTATCGGGAATTACTGGGGACTTATGATGGCCTATTTTTTACAAGCATTGATTTAATTGATGGAAAATTGACGATGATCGGGAGGTTGTAATGTAGATATGGAGGATGGTATATTGTTTAAATTGAGGGTCTTTTATAGACTTCCATTTAGTAAAAAATAGATTTTCTTATTAATATTAATATATAGTCCACCTATATTGTGTTTATTTAAATAGTATAAAACTATATAATATTAAATAAACAGTATGGCGTTTACTCATAAGGGAGTGTTTCTTTTTAAAGAAAGAGTCCTCATAATTATCTTATTTTTTCTTGGATGCACCTCCCATTTTGGACAAGATTATGTTAATATTCTTCGCCTCTACGGTCAGTATTCTCCAGATGCAGAATACAATGATGGGATAGGTAAAACAGATTTGAAAGAATTCGGAACAAGAATTTTATTGCCTGTACCGTTGAAGAATGACCGGGTTTTATTGCCTGGATTGTTTTTTGAAAAGGTACAGGGGAAACTTTCTCCCAATCATATAGAAAGCACTACAGTATATACAATAACGCCTCAGATAGGTATGCAGTTCAAGTATTCTGAGCAATGGAAGGCAAATTATATTTTAATGCCTTCTATCAATTCCGATTTGGAAAATCTTGATTCCGATGATATGCAGTTGGGAGCTATTTGTTTGTTTACGAAAACCAAAAGTGAAACACTCAACTTTCAATATGGATTGTATGTAAATACGGAGGTTTACGGGCTGAATGTGCTGCCCTTGGTTGGAATGTATTATATAAGCGATACCCGGAAGTTTGAAGCTGATTTATTTCTTCCCGTATACTTTGATTTGAATTATCGTTTGGACAATAAACTCCGTCTGGGAATACAATATTTGGGCAGGGGTACTACGCATAATTTGAATAGCTATGGAACCGATAAATCGGGGTATTATTTGGAAAAGGGTAGTCAAGATTTGTATGCTTATATAGAGGTTCCTCTGATGAAGGATTGGGTTATTCAAGGAATGATAGGCCATTCATTTGGGAGATATTATGAAGTTTATGATAGGGATGAAAAATTGGATTGGGCAATTGGGTCCATTCTTTTTGGCGATGATAGAGAACAGGTAAATGGAGATATTTCCGATGGTTTAGTGGTGAAGTTTAAGCTAATTTATAGGTATCCTTTGAAAAAATAAATGAAATAATTCTGACTTAGGGGAGGGTGTTTATAGTATAATATATTGTTAAATAGCTTGTTATAGTTCATGTTATTGCTTAATTTACAACAAAGATTATTATTTATATCAGATTATAGGGTGAGTGTATTTTGCGTACATTTGTCGGCAAAATTAGATTATAGTGAAGAAGATTATGATGTTATGCCTTTTGTGCATAGCGTATATAGGGGAGGCGCAGGAACTAATATCAAATCCGAAAATTCAGTTGAAAGCGGGGTTTTATAAAAACCATGAAGAGATGAAATTTAACAATCCTTCAAAACTTTTCAATTTTCCAATTGGGATGAAAAAAGCCTGTATTGAAGAAGACTGCGTATATCGATATAGAATTAGAATAGATCGTTCGAAAGCAAAGGAAATAGGTGAAGTGTATGGCTTTTGTGATGGAGAGAATGTCTATGTTAGAATTTCTACCGATGGTTCATTGGGCAAAAACGTTTTAACACCGAATGACAGGTTCAGTAAGTTAGACCATATTGGTTCTTTTTGTTTGTACTCCACTAAATTGAATTCGGGAAGTGGTAAAAAAGCAGTCCCGGCAGATATGACCACCTATATGGTAGATTTGGAGACGGGTGAAAAGAAAAAATTGAATGAAAGGATAGTGGCAAGACTTATTGAAGGTAATGCTCGTCTACTAGCAGAATTTAAAAGTACAAAACGAAAAAAAAGAAGGCCTAATGGCGAATATTTAATGCGGTATTTTTTGAGTCGAGATTAGTGTTTAGGTAAAAAAAGGGATCCAATTGGATCCCTTTTTTCTTTCTTTCTGTATGTCTTATTAGACTTAGTTAACAAGGCTCCAAAAGCTTCCAAACTTATGAATATGTTCTTTCACTTGGCCTTCTACCTCAGCCTTTTCCAATTCTTGTAGTGTAGTTGTAAAGTCTTTGTTTAAAATTACTGAAAGCTCTTTTGTTGATAAAAGAGGGTAATTTTTCAATAACTCAATTGCGTTAACGTCTAAATGTTTAGCAGTAACTTTTTTACCTCTTGCTTGCTCTAATGCCTTAACAAAATTATCGAAATTAGTCATTCCGGTAATTTTGAAGCCTTTCCCGTCTACACCTAAAAATAGGAAAGTAGGAAAGTTTCTTACCCCCATTCTTCTACCTTCTGTAAGGTCTTGTCTAAAGGCTTGTTCAGTTGCTGGGTCTGTATAATCTTTAAGGAATTGATCTACATTTCCACCGCAGTCTTTCACTGCATCAGTCAAGTGGCTTTCTTTAGTAATGTTTTTCTTTTCAAGAAATACCATTTCACGAATTCGCCTAAGAAATTTAATCGAAATTTCGTATCCCTGATTTTGCATTGCTTTAAAAGCAATAGAAGGAGGGAATGAAGAATGTAAAGGGTCTTCTAACCATACATCTCCATTAATGCTCATTCCTGAGTATTCACCAACTTCGTCCCAGTGCTCTGCAACATCTTTCGGTCTGGAAATGCCATTTCCAGAATCTGAAAAACCTTCCCAATTAGGAAGCAATCCACCCATTTTATATTCAATATTCATATAGTCCCCATACAGCAATTTCAATTTTTTCAACTCTGGCTCAATGGCCCAGCAAGCAGAACAAATTGGATCTGTATAATAAAGGACAGTTATTTTATTGACTGGTTGGATATGAATTTCTTCAATATCCGAATGCGTGTGTTCTTTACATAATCCACTTTCAACGGAGCAGGAGAAATTTTTGCGGTCGTTCGTCTCCATATTAAGACTCTTTTCGAATGGTTGACATGCTAATAAAATAAACTGAAGAATTATACCAATAATAAGTTTCCTCATTGTTATATTTCTAAATAATAGTTCAAAAATAGAGTTAAGTATTTGTTTAAACAAGTAGTTATTTTTTTATTTAATAGTATTAAAAATTATTTACTGAAAACCAGATAGTTATGGTTGAAAATGTTCTTGAAAATATTTGTCCTTTACGAACAACGTTACGTATAGTTGGTAGCTTTTAATTATTCAACAATTGAACGGAAATAGTAGAAGATTTGGTGAATTACAGAAATTGATGGCTGATATTTCTAGGCAAATGCAGTCTAAAAACCTAAGAGCTTTAGAGCAAGATAGTACAGTAATTAACAGCTCTCAGCGTCAGTCAACAAGTATACTAAAATCAAAAGCATAAAAAAGCCTCCTCTAAATTGAGAAGGCTTGCTGTACCCAAGGCCTTAATTGAGTTATAACGGGCATTACTATTCACTTTGCTTATAATAAGCTTTAACAAGCGGCTTAGGTACTTTAATAGCAAGAGTCATTAAATACCTTGTCAATATATAATAAGTAACGTTAAGCGCTAAAAAAGCCCCTTGCAGTATTATTGCAAAGGGCTTTTTCAACCAACTAATAAAAACAATAGAATATTTATTTAGCTACCACACATTTCACAATCGTCTGGATTGTCAATAGAGCAAGCTATCATGTCTGCATTTTCAGCGACTGCACTTTTAGTTGCCGCTTCAAAGTTAGATAATTGCTGTTCATTTACTACAGGTTCAACTTGTGGTTTTACTTGTTTTTGAACAGTAAATTTAATCGCATCAGCAGCCGATTTAGTACGTAGGTAATACATTCCGGTTTTCAATCCTTTCTCCCAGGCATAGAAATGCATAGAAGTTAGTTTACCCATAGTTACATTGTCCATGAATAAATTCAGTGATTGAGACTGGTCGATAAATACACCTCTGTCGGCAGCCATATCGATAATGTCTTTCATTTTAAGTTCCCAAACTGTTTTGTACAATTCTTTAATATTGTCCGGGATATGTTCTATATGTTGAATGGATCCGTTTGCACGAATGATTTCATTTTTCAATTCTTCATCCCACAATCCAAGTTCCACTAGATCTATCAATAGGTGTTTATTTACTACAATAAACTCACCTGACAATACTCTTCGTGTATAGATGTTTGAAGTGTACGGTTCGAAACACTCGTTATTTCCTAGAATTTGAGAAGTAGAAGCTGTTGGCATAGGAGCTAACAGCAATGAATTTCTTACTCCATGCTCTTTTATTTCTCCACGCAATTCATCCCAGTCCCAAAGACCACTAAGTTCTTTTTCATCAACATTCCACATGTTGAATTGGAATTTCCCTTCAGAAATTGGTGATCCTTCATACGTTTTGTATGCTCCTTCAACAATTGCTAAATCTTTTGAAGCTTTTAGTGAAGCAAAGTAAATAGTTTCAAAGATATCTTTGTTTAGTTGCCTAGCCTTATCAGACGTAAATGGCATACGCATCATGATGAAGGCATCAGCTAGCCCCTGAATACCTAATCCAATTGGTCTATGACGCATATTGGAATTTCTGGCTTCCGGTACCGGATAGTAATTTTGATCGATTACAGCATTTAAGTTTTTAGTTACCTTATAGGTAATGTCATACAACTTTTTGAAATCGAATTTACCATTCTCAATAAATTTAGGAAGCGCAATAGAAGCCAGGTTACATACAGCTACCTCATCTGGAGCAGTATACTCAACAATCTCAGTACAAAGGTTTGAAGAGTAAATGGTACCTAGGTTCTTTTGGTTAGATTTTTCGTTACAAGCATCCTTGTACATCATATAAGGTGTACCTGTCTCTATTTGTGACTGCGTCACTTTTTCCCAAAGATCTCTTGCTTTAATTGTTTTATTACCTTTTCCTTCAGCTTCATATTGAGTATATAAAGCCTCAAATTTCTCACCATAGGCATCTGCTAATCCAGGACATTCGCTTGGACTCATAAGAGTCCATTCTCCGTTTTCCTTTACTCTTTGCATGAAAAGATCTGGAATCCAAAGTGCATAGAATAAATCCCTTGCTCTCATTTCTTCCTTACCGTGGTTTTTCTTCAGCTCCAGGAAATCGAAGATGTCTGCGTGCCATGGCTCAATATAAATTGCAAATGACCCTTTTCTCTTACCACCCCCTTGATCTACATATCTAGCAGTATCATTGAATACTCTCAACATTGGTACGATACCATTTGAGGTTCCGTTTGTACCTCTGATGTACGATCCTTTTGAACGGATATTGTGAACAGAAAGACCAATACCACCTGCAGATTGAGAAATCTTAGCACATTGTTCCAAAGTTGAATAAATACCTTCAATACTGTCATCCTTCATAGTTAAAAGGAAACAAGAAGACATTTGTGGTTTTGGAGTACCCGAGTTGAATAAGGTTGGTGTTGCGTGAGTGAAGTACTTCTTAGACATTAAGTCATAAGTTGCTATTGCTTCGTCGATATCTTCTTTGTGAATACCGATTGCAACACGCATCAACATATGTTGTGGACGTTCAACTATTTGCCCATTAATACGCAATAGGTAGGAACGTTCCAATGTTTTAAATCCAAAGTAATCATAACTGAAATCACGATCATAAATGATGGCTGAATCTAAAATTTCTGCGTTTTTTTGAATGATTTCGTGAACGTCATCTGCAATTAACGCTGATGCAAGTCCTGTTTTAGGATTTACATACTCATAACACAAACTCATAGTTTGTGTAAAAGATTTTTTTGTATCCTTATGTAGGTTAGAAACGGCAATTCTAGCAGCTAACTGAGCGTAATCAGGATGTTTGGTTGTCATCGAAGCAGCTACTTCTGCCGATAAGTTGTCCAATTCTGAGGTGGTAACACCTTCATATATCCCTTCAATTACTTTTACTGCCACAGTTACTGGATCAACCAATTGATTCAATCCATAACATAATTTTTGTAATCTGGCAGTAATTTTATCGAAGCGTACTAGTTCTCTTCTTCCGTCTCTTTTTATTACGTACATAGTGCCTATTGTAGTTAGTTTATTGCTTTATTAGGGTTAGGTCTGGTATTAATTTGGGAGAGATTAAAAATCACTTTCAAAGCTGAAAGTGTCTTCATCTTTGGCATTATTCATAACACCTGCTTTTTGGTATTCAGATACCCTTTTTTCAAAGAAGTTTGTTTTTCCCTGAAGTGAGATCATTTCCATAAAGTCAAATGGATTACTCACATTGTATCTTTTCTCACATTCAAGCTCAACCAATAATCTGTCAGTAACGAATTCCAGATATTGAATCATTAAATCAGAGTTCATACCGATAAGTTTTACAGGTAACGCCTCTGTGATGAACCTACGCTCAATGTCCAGTGCCTCTTCAAAAATTTGTAAAATACGCTCTTTCGGTACTTTGTTTACAATGTGATGGTTGTGCAATAAAACAGCAAAATCACAGTGAAGACCTTCGTCACGAGAGATAAGCTCGTTAGAGAATGTCAATCCAGGTAGAAGACCACGTTTTTTCATCCAGAAGATTGAACAGAATGCACCAGAGAAGAATATTCCTTCAACAGCTGCAAATGCAATAAGTCTTTCTTGAAAGCTCGGTGAATCGATCCATTTTAGTGCCCAGTCAGCCTTTTCTTTGATGGCATCGAAATGATCAAGTGCCGAGAAAAGTTTATTTTTTTCCTTTTCGTCCTTAATATAGGTGTCTATAAGTAAAGAATAAGTCTCAGAATGGACGTTCTCCATCATGATTTGAAAACCATAGAAGAATTTTGCTTCAGCATACTGAACCTCTGCCAGGAAGTTTTCTGCCAGGTTTTCATTTACGATACCATCAGAAGCAGCAAAGAATGCTAAAATATGTTTGATGAAATAACGCTCGTCATCATTCAACTTATTTTCCCAATCGTCGATATCAGGACTCAAGTCGATTTCCTCAGCTGTCCAAATGCTGGCTTGTTCTTTTTTATAAAATTCCCAAATATCATCGTGTTTGATAGGGAAAATTACAAAACGGTCCTTATTTTCCTGTAGAATGGGTTCGATGGCTTCCATAGGTTCTGTATATGTTTTTTAACAAAAGTTTTATCTGAAATAGAGCAATGCTCGATTTTTGTTGATCATGTCTTGTCGAGTTGAAAAGACATAATTTGTCCATTGCTCTAGCAAATATTTCCAAAAAAAATGAACGGTGCAAATATGATTTAGCACCTAAATTGTTAATAACTTTTTCCGTATTCGTCAAAGCCTTGGAATAGGCTGTTTGAGCGATGAAATAGGCTGTTGATAAGTTGATTTTATTTGGAAATAGCAATAAAAATGCGTAAATAAATACTTAGCAACTAAATATTCATTCACGCATATAATTGTATGTTGTACAGTGTATTGTGTTTCGTTTATTGGGCTTAGCGATTGTTTTTTAGATGCTCCTCACCTATAAGTACCAAGCCTTCATACCATTCTTCTCCGTATTTACGAATCAATGGTTCTTTCAGGAATTTGAAAATAGGCACCTTCAGTTCACATCCTAAACTACATGCATCTTTGCAAATTCCCCATTTGTGATAGTTCAATGCTTCAAATGTTGGTAGTTGATGTGTTCTTATAGGGTATAGGTGACATGATATAGGTTTGATGAAGTCAATCTCACCTGCACGGTATGCTTTTTCTATTCCGCATTTAGCAGTACCATCTTCTTCGAAAATGGTATAAACGCATTCTTTCCCTTCTTCAACCAATGGAGTTTCTAAATTTCCATCAGCTCCAATTGTTGAAAACCCTTCTTTTTCTGCAATTGCTATTGGTTTAGGGTCGAGGTATTTTTTTATACTGTCCCAGTTCTTCTCGATGGAAATAGCTTCCTTCTTGGTAAGCGGCGCTCCACCATCTCCTTCTACACAACATGCTCCCTTACATGCCTTTAAATCGCAAACAAATTTTTCTTCAAAAATCTCTTCCGATATCAAAGTCTTATCATGAATTATCATGCCGCAAAACTACTTAAATTTCACGTATAACATATATGATTGGAGAATTATAACCTCCTAATGGCTTTTGATTAATTTTAATCTAGGTGATCAAAATCTGGATTTCTGAGTATAACCTTCCAGTTTGCGATATCAGCTATAATATCTAAATGGAAAAATCGTGCTTCGAACTCTAACTCTAACTCTTCAAGCGTAAAGGTGAATCCCATGGTGTTCAGAGTTGTGTCACGTTGTAATTCAAAAAAGCCTTGGTCCGACAGTATACTGATAACAGTGTCTTCTGTAGAAAGGAACTTTAACACAAAATCGTCAACCGCAATACCTTGGTATGGTTTATACGCGGAAGGAAGAAGTGTAATGTCAACATTATATGAATATCCCTCCTGTTCATTTCCTTGATCAGGACCTCCTTCAGCTAGCGGAGGTGCTGGATCTGTACATCCTTCTCCGTCTATTAAAATACGTAATAAGCCTGTGTAAGTCGCAGTATAAATTAATTCAGGAAGCAAACCACAAAAGTTATCGTTATACCCCTGGAAGCTTCCGTCCTCATGGCTGTATAAGGTCATGTTGATGTCGTCTTGATTAAAGAAGGAAAAACAGGTGCCTATAGCATAGGATTCTCCTTGAACAACCTTTGCTAAAGCGTAATAGCCAGGAAAGAAATTGGTAGCGTCACGATTAAATGGTGTTGTAGATGATAACGTGTCATTATTTGCTAAATTATTATCGTCTGGACATTGGGCGTAAGTAACTTGAATAGTTAAAAGAAACAGCATCATTGTGACGCATGTGTGAAGGATAACCAGTCTGCGATTTTTCATATAAATTTTCTTTTGAATAAATGGAGAATCTGATGAATTACTTAAAATTCACGTATAAAATTTATGATTTTGAGAATTATAACGTTGTAAAAATAGCAATGATTATTCCTCTGGGTTGGGCTCGAAATTTGGATTTCTGAATATAACCCTCCAGTCCGAAATATCAGATAGGATATCTAAAAGGTAAAAGCGGTCATCTAAATCTTCAAGAGTATAAGTGAATTCCATGTTATTTAGAAGGGTATCCCTCTCTATCTCTCCTTCCGTGTCGGAAAGTATTCGGATAACGGTATCTTGTGGAGACAGGAACTTTACCACATAATCTTCAATAGCGACTCCTTGGTATATTTTATACTCTGAAGGAAGTAGTACAATCTCCAAATCATAACCATTTTCTGAGGTTCCTTGATCAGGACCTCCTTCGGCCAGGGTTTCAAGTGGTGCGGTACATCCATCTTGGTCCAATAAAATTCGTAAGTTTCCTGTAAAGGTGGCGTTATAAATTATTTCAGGAAGCTGACCGCAATAGTCATCGTTAAAGCCTTGAAAACTTCCATCCGCTTCACTGTACAAGGTCATGTTAATATCCTCATTGTTAAAAAAAGAAGGGCAGGTACTAATTACATAGGTTTCTCCTTCCACCACTTTTGCAACTGCATATTCTCCTAGGAAAATATTGTAAATATCGTCGACCTCAAAGTCTTCAGTTACAGATAATGTATCCATATTGACAAATGAATTGTCGTTTGGACATTGGGCTTGAATAAATTGAATACCAAATAAAAATACGAACACCATGAAAAAGGTGCTACTGAAATCTAGGATGCGATTTTTCATATTTACTATTTTTTGAGTAGAGAGTGTCAATGATTAAATCCTTCAATTACTATATTAAAAAAATGAAAGTTAAATATAGTGATAAATATAATAAAGTAAAAATTCGATGTATGAAATAGTGAAATTCAGACAGATAGGTTATTGTAGATGTAGGGTAAAATGACCACGACGGGGGATTACCGGTAACATGTTCTCAAGGGAGATTTTTTGTATAGAATATCGAAATTCAGATAAGTAAGTTATTGTAGATATAGGATAAAATGACCACTACGGGGATTGCCGGAAGCATGTTTTCAAGGGAGATTTTTTTCAAGTTTAACATGTTGAGCGCAAGGGCAAACATCATTAATCCACCTAAACCAGCAATACTACTTCTAGTGAAGTCATCTAAATATGGAGCTATATAAATAGCGAGTACCGTTATTCCTCCTTGAAAAATCAGCATGGGAATGATTGAAAATATAACCCCATAGCCCATAGCAGAACAGAAGAAAATACTGGTTACACCATCCATAATACTCTTAGTGTATATTAGTGTTCTGTCTGAGTCAATGCCTTCATTAAGTGCTCCAAGAAGGGTTACAGGGCCAACGCAAAAGAAAATAAAAGCAAAGATCATTCCTTCACTAAAGCCTTGATTTTTAAGTTTGAAAAGATTTTTAATGCGGTTAGCAAAACCTTCAAATTTGGTTTTTAAATCTAACTTATATCCAATGATAGTACCAACCAAAGTTCCGAAGAGGATAAGGATTTCACCCTCTGCAGCGACCGACATTTTTATACCTAAAAGAATGGTAAACAGAGCTATTACCTGAAAAATGACCTCATTCAATTTTTCGGATAAGTTGCTCTTAAAAATCAAACCAATAGAGCCTCCAATTATTATGAGAAGCATGTTGAAAAGTGTGCCTAATGGTAACTGCATATATAGATTTACTAAATTCGATTTGTGGATAATTGGTCATTCCGCTATGGAATAGTTACTTTTGCTTTTCAATAACAAAATAAAACATATGTTGTTTTCTATGACGGGCTTCGGTAAAGCCCAAGGTATTATCGAAAATAAAAAGATAAATGTAGAGATTCGTTCTTTGAATAGCAAGCAGGCGGATATTAATACTCGTTTGCCTCATCGCTACAAGGAAAGGGATTTGGACATTAGAAGTGTCATTGGGAACGAGTTGAAGCGAGGAAAGATAGAATGTTTTATTAATTATGAAAATCTATCCGAAGAATCTTCATCAACCATCAATACAGGAGTTGTAAATGGATATTTGAATCAGCTGAAGGAATTGGAAGATGTTTCAAGTGACGATTTACTTGCAATAGCTATGAGGTTGCCAGAAGTAATGGTAACCAGAAAGGAAGATCTTCCAAAAGAAGAAGCCGAAGGGGTATTCAACTTGGTAAAAGATGCTGTTGCAGAACTTAAGAATTACCGTGAACAAGAAGGAGATGTGCTGGAGAAGGAATTGATTTCCTATGTTCAGAATATTGAAAACTTACTAGAGGCTGTTTCTGAATTTGAAGAGGGAAGAATTACGAAGATCAAGGAGAGAATCACCAAACATCTGGAAGAACTTGTAGAAAAGGAGAATATCTTAAACGATAGATTGGAGCAAGAACTAATATTCTATGTAGAGAAGTTGGATATTACAGAAGAGAAAGTTCGTCTAAAGGCCAATTGTCAATATTACTTGGAGATAGTTCAGGAAGAAGATAAAGATCTAAAAGGGAAAAAACTTGGTTTTATTTCCCAGGAGATCGGTAGAGAGATAAATACCCTAGGTTCTAAGGCTAACGATTCTAATATCCAGAAAATTGTAGTTCAGATGAAGGATGAATTAGAGAAGATCAAGGAGCAAACCTTAAACGTTTTATAAGATGTCTGGTAAGCTAATTATATTTGCAGCGCCATCGGGAGCAGGTAAGACTACGCTGGTAAAATATTTATTGGAGACAGAACAGCGACTAAAATTTTCTATTTCTGCATGCAGTAGATCCGCACGCTCAGGTGAAATTGACGGTAAAGATTACCATTTTTTGGGGACAGAAGGTTTTAAGGCTAAAATAGCTGAAAACGCCTTTGTTGAATGGGAAGAGGTATATAAAGATAATTTTTATGGAACCTTAAAGTCGGAGATTGATAGAATTTGGGAACAAGGAGATACGGCAGTTTTCGATGTTGATGTTGAAGGAGCATTGAATCTTAAGAATCAATTTGGAGATATCGCACTTACTGTTTTTGTAATGCCGCCATCGGTTCAGGAATTGGAAAGTAGATTGGTAGGAAGAAATACGGAAACAGAAGAAACATTAAAACATAGGTTGGCTAAAGCGGAGAGAGAAATTGCTTATGCTGATGAGTTTGATAGTATTATTATTAATGATGACTTAGCGCTTGCTAAACAAGCTTCGTTAAAAGTAGTACAAGATTTTTTGAACGATTAATACCCTCAGAAGATGAAAATTGGACTGTATTTCGGAACATTTAACCCGATTCATATTGGACATTTGGTGATTGCAAATCACATGACACAATTTACGGATCTGGATGAGTTGTGGTTGGTGGTGACACCACATAATCCAATGAAGAAAAAAGCATCTTTATTGGATGATCGTCACCGGTTAGAATTGGTAAATCGAGCAGTTGATGAATACGAGAAAATAAGAGTTTCCGATATCGAGTTTAGCTTATCTCAACCATCTTATACTACACATACCTTAGCGGCGTTAAGAGAAAAATATCCTCAGCATGAATTTTCATTAATCATGGGGGGAGATAATTTAAATTCTTTCCATAAATGGAGGAATTATGAAGATATTTTAGATAATCATCATATCTATGTTTATCCTAGATTGGCTTCAGTACCAGGGGATATGGATAATCACCCGAAGATACATTATGTGGCAGCTCCTATAATGCAAATATCGTCCAGCTTTATTCGTAAAGCAATTAGAGATGGAAAGAATATCAGGGCCATGCTTCCCTACAAGGCATGGAAATATTTAGATGAAATGAATTTCTATAGGAAGCAGTAAACCTTCTTTTTGGTATATTGCAACAGCGTAAAAAAATAAAAATTATGGCATTATCGAAAAATCAGATAGCTCAACGTATAGCACAGGAATTAGAGGATAGATATTACGTGAATTTGGGTATTGGAATCCCTACTCTTGTTGCTAACTATGTGCCGGAAGATATTGATATCGTACTACAGTCGGAGAATGGATTATTGGGAATGGGACCATTTCCAACAAGGGAAGACGTAGACGCTGATATGATAAATGCGGGGAAACAGACCATCACTACTTTAGACGGTTCGGCTCTTTTTAGTTCTGCAGAGAGTTTTGGTATGATCCGTGGACAACATGTAGATTTGACTGTTCTGGGAGCTATGGAAGTGGCTCAAAATGGAGATATTGCCAACTGGAAAATTCCAGGTAAAATGGTGAAAGGTATGGGGGGAGCAATGGACTTAGTAGCTTCAGCAAAAAACATTATCGTTGCGATGATGCATACCAACAGAAAAGGAGAGTCTAAGTTGTTGAAAGAATGTACCCTTCCTTTAACGGGGATTCAGTGTGTAACTAAGATTGTTACGGATATCGCTATGCTGCAAATTGTGGAAGGAGGATTCAAATTGATGGAGCGTGCTCCAGGTGTTTCTGTGGAAGAAATACGATCAAAAACAGCAGGAAACTTGATTGTCGAAGGAGATATTCCGGAGATGAAATTGTAATAATTCCAAGATAATGATTAGTGCCTTTTATCCTTCATAAGATAAGAGGCTTTTTTATGTCTAATTATTTTAACTGCATTTAAGATAAAACGAGTCGGAATATGGCTTGTTTTCTTAACTTTGCGCTTATGGCAAAAAAACACCTAGCTATATTAGGTTCTACAGGATCTATTGGAACCCAAGCTTTAGAAGTTATTCGTGAACATTCCGATCATTTTCAGGTTGAGGTTCTTACGGCTCGTAGGAATGCAGACTTGTTAATTCAACAGGCTTTAGAATTTAAGCCCAATGCGGTCGTTATTACTGAAGAAAGCTTTTATAAAAAGGTATCTGATGCACTCTTTTCGGAGGGAATAAAGGTCTATACCGGTGAGTCGGCTCTTTGCGACGTTGTCCAAATGGAAGACGTACACATGGTGCTTACTGCTATGGTAGGATTTGCTGGGTTAAAACCAACTATCGCTGCTATTAAGGCGAAAAAACACATTGCATTAGCAAATAAGGAAACGTTAGTAGTTGCCGGTGAGCTAATCACTAAATTGGCCTTAGAAAATCAAGTGAATATTTTTCCGGTTGACTCCGAGCATTCGGCTATTTTTCAATGTTTAGTTGGAGAGCAATACAATGAAATTGAGAAAATATACCTTACAGCAAGTGGTGGGCCTTTTAGAGGAAAGAAGAGAGAGGATTTACTTGAGATAACAAAAGCACAGGCATTGAAGCATCCTAACTGGGAAATGGGTGCTAAGATTACTATAGATTCTGCAACCCTGATGAACAAAGGTTTGGAGGTGATCGAGGCGAAATGGCTTTTTGATCTTAACATAGATCAAATTGATGTTATTGTACACCCTCAATCCATTATTCATTCCATCGCACAATTTGAGGATGGTTCTATGAAAGCTCAAATGGGCTTGCCAGACATGAAACTTCCTATTCAATATGCGATAGCTTTCCCACAACGTATAAAAGCCTCTTTTCCTAGGTTCAATTTTATGGATTACCCTAATTTAACCTTTGAAAAGCCGGATATGGAAACTTTTCGAAATTTAGGATTGGCTTTTGATGCTATGAAAAAAGGAGGGAATGCTCCTTGTGTATTGAATGCTGCAAACGAAGTTGTAGTGGATGCATTCTTAAAGGATAGAGTAGGGTTTCTTGCTATGTCCGACCTTATCGAGAAAACAATTGCGAATACAGCCTTTATGGCTCAACCTAGTTTAGAGGATTTATTTAAGGCCGATAAAGAGGCCAGAAGAATAGCATCTGAACTTATATAAATAAACAACATACAACATGGAAATACTGATTAAAGGGGCTCAGTTTATTTTAAGCTTATCATTTTTGGTCATCTTACATGAATTGGGACATTTTATTCCAGCCAAAATATTTAAAACAAGAGTGGAGAAATTCTACTTGTTTTTTGATCCTTATTTTTCTTTAGTGAAAAAGAAAGTTGGAGGGACAGAATACGGAATTGGGTGGCTTCCATTAGGTGGTTATGTGAAAATTGCCGGTATGATAGATGAGTCTATGGATACGGAGCAAATGAAAAAAGATCCACAACCATGGGAATTTAGAAGTAAGCCTGCTTGGCAAAGATTAATTATTATGATTGGAGGGGTTACCGTAAATGTGATTCTTGCCATAATAATATATGCCATGATCTTGTTTACCTGGGGAACCGAAAATGTAGAGACCAAAAATGCTAAATATGGTATAGAAGTATCAGAATATGCAGAATCATTTGGTTTAAAAGATGGTGACCAGATATTGAAAGTTGATGGGGAATACTTGAGTAGGATCCAGGATGTTAACTATGAGTTGGTGTTGGGTGCTAAAAATATTCAAGTAGGTCGTAATGGAGAGATTATCTCGATAGATATACCTGAAGATTTGACACAGGTGGTTTTAGGAGATAAAAAGAAAGGAAGATTGGTTTCTATGGCTATACCTTTCTTTGTAGGTGAAGTTATGGATGGTGGATTGGCAGAAAAGCATGGATTACAAAAGGGTGATCGTATGGTGGCGATAAACAATATATCAACACTATCTGCTACTATGTTTCAAACTGAAATGGTGAAACATGGTGATCAAGAAATTTCATTGCATATACAAAGAGATGAACAGATGATCATTGAAAAAATTCAGTTGGGTGAAGACGCTAAACTGGGTATAATGAATGATCAAAATCTGGGTAGCTATTTCGATGTAAGTGTTCATAATTATGGATTTATGGAATCGATACCTGCAGGGTATGATTTAACCATTTCAACTTTAGGTAAATATGTTGAACAGGTTAAGTTGATTTTTAATCCTGAAACACAGGCTTATAAGCACTTAGGTGGATTCTTAACTATGGGGAAACAGATGTCTCCAACATGGGATTGGTATAGATTCTGGAATTTTACAGCTTTCCTTTCTATCGTATTGGCATTTATGAATATTCTTCCTATTCCAGCGTTGGATGGTGGACACGTGATGTTCTTACTATATGAAGTTATAACGGGAAGAAAGCCGCATGAGAAGGTCATGGAATATGCCCAAATGGCTGGTATTATCTTCTTATTAGGTTTGATGGTGTTAGCAAATGGAAATGATATTATAGGCTTGTTTAACTAACCTTAATCCAGCTTTAGAAAAAAAATAAGCCTCCTGAGTTTCAGGAGGCTTATTTTTTTTAATAAAAATGCCTATTTTTGTTAAAATTTTAAAGAACAAAAAATACGCTCCATATGGATCAGTTTGGAATACAAGAAGCGTTGAAAACGCTTAAGCTTCAAAATGAAAATTCAGGTACATCAACCGGACAAAATTGGTTGACTCCTGGTAAAGAATATATTTCTTCTTTTTCTCCAGTTGATGGAACCTTAATTGGAAAGGTTGCAGTAACAACTAAAGAAGAATATGAAGAAGTTTTAACAAGAGCTACCACTGCTTTTAAAACTTGGAGAATGGTTCCTTCTCCACAACGTGGGGAGATCGTTCGTCAATTTGGAGAAAAATTACGTGAGTATAAGGACGCATTAGGAAGACTGGTTTCTTATGAAATGGGGAAATCCCTTCAAGAAGGTTTTGGAGAAGTACAGGAGATGATAGATATCTGTGATTTTGCAGTTGGTTTATCAAGACAATTAAATGGTGTAACCATCCATTCAGAGCGTCCCCTACATAGAATGTACGACCAATACCATCCACTAGGGGTAGTAGGTATTATCAGTGCTTTTAATTTCCCTGTAGCTGTATGGGCTTGGAATACTGCTTTAGCATGGATTTGTGGTGATGTTTGTGTTTGGAAACCATCTGAAAAGGCACCAATGTGCGGGGTAGCTTGTCAAAATATTATGGCAGAGGTATTGAAAGAAAATAATTTGCCAGAAGGTATTTGTGGATTGATCAATGGAGATTATACCGTTGGTGAATGGATGACTGAGGATACACGCGTTCCTTTAATTTCAGCTACAGGTTCTACTCGAATGGGTAGAATAGTTGGAGCAAAGGTTGCAGGTAGATTTGGAAAGTCAATTCTTGAATTGGGAGGAAATAACGCAATCATCGTTACGCCGGATGCGGATTTGGATATGACCGTTGTAGGAAGTGTATTTGGAGCAGTTGGAACCGCTGGTCAGCGTTGTACTTCAACTAGAAGACTAATAATCCACGATAGTTTATACGAGGACGTTAAGCAAAAATTGGCCAGTGCTTACACACAGTTGAAAATAGGGAACCCATTGAATGAAGATAATCATGTCGGGCCTCTTATCGATAAAGAGGCTGTTGCCATGTATGAGCAATCTATTGCAAAGGCTAAGCAAGAAGGAGGAAAGGTGCTTGTTGAAGGTGGTATTTTGGAAGGAAGTGGTTATGAAAGTGGTTGTTATGTGAAGCCTTGTATTATAGAGGCTAAAAACAATTTCGAAATAGTACAGCATGAAACTTTTGCGCCAATCTTGTATTTAATGAAGTACAGTAAATTGGAAGAAGCAATAGCGATGCAAAATGATGTTCCTCAAGGATTGTCTTCAGCTATTATGACTACGAACTTAAGAGAAGCTGAGCAATTCTTATCTCACCAGGGAAGTGATTGCGGTATTGCAAATGTTAATATCGGGACATCAGGTGCTGAGATAGGTGGAGCCTTCGGTGGAGAAAAAGAAACAGGTGGAGGTAGAGAATCCGGATCTGATGCTTGGAAAGCCTATATGAGACGCCAAACGAATACCATCAATTATTCAGCAGAGCTTCCATTAGCACAGGGTATAAAATTTGAATTATAAGTAATAATTCATGAATGAATAAAAAAGGGATGTATTTGATACCTCCCTTTTTTATGTTTTAAACTTTATTGAAAAATCAATTTTTGAATATATTTTTCAGTTCACCCAGGTAGGTATACCAAATAATTTCCTGCAGGGAGATCTATTTTTTTCGTTGAATTCAAACGCTCCATTTTCCCGATACTTATCTAGAACCACAAAATGAAAAAGCCCTTCGCAAATCTGCAAAGGGCTTTTAAAAGTTTAGGAATAGGTGTAAAGAATGAATTATTGAATTGTCAATTTATTCACTAATTGTTCATTTCCTTTTTGTACTGTTATAAGATAGTTCCCGGAAGGTAGATCTAAGTCAGAAGAAATGGTGTGTTGTCCAGCTTCCAATTGCTTGTCAGAAAGTACTTGAGCATATCTTCCGTTCATATCAACAATTTGAATCTTGATATTGGCGTTTTCTGAAAGTTCAAAATTAACTTGTACATGGTCAGAAGTTGGATTTGGATATATCTTCAAGTTCAATTCCTGAACGAGTTCGTCTATATTTAAATCGTCACTTATAGATATGGACTTACTGGTAGTTAATGTAATGTCACCACTATTCTCGTTATCGTTATTACTAAAAAGAGCCGCAGCATAGATAGTAGCAGCGCCACTGAAGCCAGTAGGGGCAGTCCATTGGTAACTCCAAGAAGTTTCCCCATTTACAGCATTTGTACCGGATCCAATGTGAGTGGCATATACCGCATCTTTAATTTGCATATTAGTACCGGAAACAGCAAAACTTCCAATTTTTGTACTATCCATATCAGCCTCCACTGTAGACTCAAATCCTATTTTAGTGTGAGTAGGTCCATTAGCTGAAACTTTAATTTCATATGTTTGACCTCCCATAATGGTGGAATCCATTCCCACTACTTCAATGCTTACAGTTTGGTTGGTAGCTGCCGGTCCATATTGATGGCATCCTGCACAATTGTTTCCAAAATCTCCTGGAGATCCTGTTTTATAAGATGGAGCTCCATTTTCGTAAAATAAAGCAGCAGAACTTATTATTAGTCCTATTGCAATAACAAATGTTGAGCGAAGTAAAAGTCGATGTGTTTTCATGAAAGGGGGCTTATGGTATTAAAATATCCAGCAAAGGTGGATGATTCAGCGAACAAATATATGTAAAAATAGATTATAAAGGTAGTGGGTGTTAAATTAATAGATCAGACCGGTTTTTTTGTTATTTTTGTTAGGCTGCCGACTAATTAACTTAAACATATAATATAATGGCTACAGATTTGTTTCAGGCTCCAGACTATTACCTGCTGGATGAACTGCTTACTGAAGAACAAAAATTGGTAAGAGACGCGACTCGCGAATGGGTCAAAAAAGAAATCTCACCCATTATTGAAGAATACTGTCAAAAAGCTGAATTCCCTCAACAAGTAACAAGTGGCTTGGGAGAAATCGGGGCGTTTGGACCTTATATTCCAGAAGAGTATGGCGGTGCTGGATTAGATCAGATTTCTTACGGTCTAATTATGCAAGAATTGGAAAGAGGAGACTCGGGAATCCGATCTACTGCTTCAGTACAATCTTCTCTTGTTATGTATCCAATATGGAAATTTGGATCTGAGGAGCAACGAAAAAAATTCTTACCCAAATTGGCTACTGGTGAATTTTTAGGTTGTTTCGGATTGACCGAGCCAAACCATGGATCTGATCCGGGAGGAATGGAATCCAATTTTAAGGATATGGGAGATCATTATTTGTTGAATGGAGCAAAAATGTGGATTTCCAATGCGCCATATGCAGATGTTGCAGTAGTTTGGGCGAAGAATGAAGAAGGAAGAATCCACGGTCTTTTAGTGGAACGTGGAATGGAAGGATTTACTACTCCTGAAACGCATAATAAATGGTCCTTGAGAGCTTCTGCAACTGGAGAGCTTGTCTTTGATAATGTAAAAGTACCGAAAGAGAATTTATTACCAGGAAAAAGCGGATTGGGAGCACCATTGTTGTGTTTGGATTCTGCAAGATTTGGTATTGCCTGGGGAGCAATAGGTGTCGCTATGGATGCCTACGATACTGCATTGAGATATTCAAAAGAACGTATCCAATTCGGGAAACCTATTGGTTCATTCCAATTGCAACAAAAGAAGTTGGCAGAGATGATTACCGAAATTACAAAAGCACAACTACTGACTTGGCGATTGGGTGTGCTAAGAGAGGAAGGTAGAGCTACTACTGCCCAAATATCTATGGCAAAAAGAAATAATGTAGATATGGCATTAACAATTGCACGAGATGCTAGGCAAATGCTGGGAGGTATGGGAATCACAGGTGAATACTCTATAATGAGGCACATGATGAACTTAGAATCTGTAGTTACTTATGAAGGTACTCATGATATTCATTTGTTGATTACCGGATTCGATATTACTGGACTTAGCGCTTTTAAAAGCTAGAATTATAAAATAAGTAACACTAAAAGCCATTCATTTTGAGTGGCTTTTTTTATATTTGATATATTAATAATAAGAGAATGAGAGATTTACTTTTATTTTTTTTTATGATATCTTATTTATCCGATATTTCAGCTCAAACTTTTGAGCCATTTTCTGGTGTGCCACCTGTTTATTTAGCTACTCCATTCTCAAAAAATATTGTCGGAAGTAAGACAAAAAAAACAGAAAAGAAAAAAAAGTATATCCTCTTTTTTTTAGATGGGGCCACCACCCAATTTTACAACCTAAATGATGAGCTCGATGCGAACTTCTTTATGCAAGGAGTGAGTGCCAGGCTTCATATATTATCTAAGACAAAATTAAATACTGAGTTAGGAGTGAATTATTATATTCCTGTTCCCTATAAAACGAGTATTAACAATGTAGATATTCGGGAAGGTCTGGAAACCAATTACGGATTTCATATTATAGAAAATTATTTTTTTAAATTTAAAAAGGAATTATTTTACCTGAGCCAGGGCATTGTACTGCAATTACAAAAATTGAATTTTGGAAGTGGGGCGAATTCTTTATACAATTCTAAATCTACTTCGACTTATTATTCATTAGGTATAGGTGCGCATTTTCATAAGGCCTTTTTCTTTGAAGCGAGGTACTTATATGATTTTAATAATGGGAAGGCGATTATGCTTAATATGGGTTATCGGTTAAAAGTTAAAATTAGAATTAGGAAATAATGAAAAAGATACTGTCCATTTGTTTCTTTCTACTTGTAAGTACCTGTTTTGCTCAGCGGGGCTACAAAAGTGGTCGTACCAAGTATATTCCTAAAAGTTATAGAGGTGGTTCCTTAATGTGGCTTGAACTAGGGCCAAGTACTGTATTTGCAAATGTAATAGATAAAGCCTCTATGTCAGCTACTGCGAAACCTGCCTATGGATTTGGAATGCGATCCAAGCAATTGATCAATAGGAAAAGTTTTACCTATATAAATGTGAGTCTGATGTCAACCGCCTCAGAAGAGAAAAGATTGGATATTGATGGTCATGATCGGCTTACTGAAACCTTTAGCTTTGTTAATATCAATGTTGGAATTAGTTTCTATATGATTGGAAATGATAAGTCAAAATTTGCATTCTCACCTTGTAGCTTTGGAATAGGGCTTATGAATTATAATTATCATTACGATTTCAGTAAACCAACGCTGGATGATGGGAATATTATAGGATCAAATTTTGGTATTAATTCTGTAAGTTCCATCCATTTTAAGTTTGAAAAGTTCTATCTATTTTTAGAAGGTGAGTTTTTCTCTTCTTTGTCGAATGGAGCCGTCTACCTTCCACTACCAGATCCAAATATTGGATTTGTGGGAGATTTTGAAGATAATTTTAGACCAAATTGGTATGCTGCAATGCTCCATCTGGGGGTCAGATACAACTTGTAACACCTTGGTTAGCCATTTAATATTCAATTTAAAATATCCATTTTAGATTATTCATAATTATTAAAATTTGGAACTGACCTGTTAATTATATAGTTTTGTAACTTCATAGTAACTATAGTTTTGAGAAGATATGTTGAAAAGTAAAATTTTAATTGCACTAGGTTGCCTATTTGCTGCAACTTTTACATCAGAAGCACAAATTTCTAATTTCTCGTCTGGAGGAGGCGGATTCGGAGGCGGAAGAGGCGGTGGTGGAGACATGATCGTTGGAGCGGGATATTCGTTAGGAATGACTTCAGAAACTTATGCTTTGGGAGCAGAAGGATCACCGTATGCTTATGCAGGGATGACAGCAGGATCTAAAGCATTTTGGTATGTTCAAGGTGGGTATAGATCATCAGAACTAGCCTTTATTACGAGTACTGAGATAAATGTAGCAGGGGTTTTCAATTACTGTTTTGTAGGATCAAATAGCGAGGATTTATCTGTTTATGGTTATGCAGGACTCGGTATGGCATTCATTAGTACTGAGATTGAAACTGGTAATTTATTTCCAGAAATTCCAGAAATTCCAGAAATTCCAGGAATGCCAGAAATACCTTCAGTAACAGCTGCATCAGATGAAAATAAATTCAATGTGCCTCTAGGTGTAGGATTGCGTTATAAGTTCTCAAGTAATTTAGGACTTTTTGCAGAGTATGACTACTCTTACTTTGGACAAACAGAGGCAATAGATGTGCCTTCTGTACCAGGAATTCCAGATATGTCTGTTGAAAGTGAAATGATCTTCGTTTCAGGGATTAAAATTGGAATTCAAATGGCCTTGTAAAAAATAATATTTATATCCCTTTATTGGGATAAGAAGCATCACTATTCCTAGTGGTGCTTTTTTTTTGCTGTTATAATTTTTCAATTCAATAGGGTGCAATCGAAAAAAAATGGTAAAATTGGACTAAAATTGTAATCGTATGCCTTTACTTACAAATGATGCCAGTGTTTTGGGCTTGTTGTTCATCATCTTGGCTTTTATTTTTTATACTTCTTCAAGTAAAAACAAGAATTGGGTGAAATTCTATAAGTACATCCCAGCTCTTTTATTATGTTATTTCTTGCCTTCATTGTTTAATTCTGCAGGCGTAATTTCTGGAGAGCAATCCAATTTGTATTTCGTGTCCTCCAGGTATTTGTTACCTGCTGCCTTGGTATTATTAACTCTGAGTATCGATATCAAAGGAATCATTAATTTGGGTCCAAAAGCCATAATAATGTTCTTGACTGGAACGGTTGGGGTTATTATAGGTGGGCCACTTACTATTTTGATGGTTTCTTATTTTTCACCTGATTTAGTTGGCGGACAAGGACCAGATGAAGTCTGGAGAGGGATGGCTACTATAGCCGGAAGTTGGATTGGTGGTGGTGCAAACCAAACAGCCATGAAGGAGATGTTCGAAACAAGCGATAAGCTATTTAGTGCAATGATCACTGTAGATGTTTTGGTAGCCCAGGCATGGATGGCTGTACTTTTATTTGGTGTTGGGAAAAGGGATAAAATCAATGCTTTTTTTAAAGCGGACGATAGTTCAATTGAAGCATTGAAAGATAAGATGATTGAGTTTGAGAAAAAAACTATGAGAATCCCAAATCTGACAGATTTGATGATTATCCTTGCTATTGGTTTAGGGGTAACTGGAATTTCTCATTTTGGAGCAGATCATATTGCCCCTTTTATTGAACAAAATGCACCAGAGCTGAAGAAGTTTAGTTTAACAAGTAAGTTCTTTTGGTTGATCGTATTCGCTACTACAGGTGGATTGATTTTGTCGTTCACAAAATTAAAAACCTATGAAGGAGCTGGAGCTTCTAGAGTAGGATCCGTCTTTATTTATGTGTTGGTAGCAAGTATTGGAATGAAAATGGACGCTTTAGCGATTTTTGAAAATCCAGGACTATTTTTATTAGGTGGAATTTGGATGATCATCCATATAGTTCTGATGCTTATTGTAGCAAAAATTATTAAAGCACCTTATTTCTTTATTGCAGTAGGTAGTAAGGCAAATATTGGGGGAGCGGCATCAGCTCCTATTGTAGCTTCTGCATTCCATCCTAGTTTAGCACCGGTTGGTGTTTTGTTAGCTGTATTAGGATATGCTTTAGGAACCTATGGGGCTTGGCTATGTGCGATTCTGATGAAAGGGATGTCGTAGCAAATTGCTGGAGAATCTAACAGTTGAAAATATTTCATCTGTTTATAAGTTTATTTTGAAAGGTCTGTAATCTATACAGACCTTTTCTGTATTTTAGTGATATATTATGGGTGCTCTTTTAGCCTTATAAGATTTATTGAGAAAGCTATGAATGAAATCCTACAATCGGATTCCGAGTTTTATGACGAAGAGGAAAATATAGAGTTTGCCCTACGTCCCAAAAGTTTTGATGACTTTACAGGACAGGATAAAATTATTGAAAACCTACGAATTTTCACGAAGGCAGCCAATCTTAGAGATGAGGCAATGGATCATGTATTGCTCCATGGACCTCCTGGATTGGGGAAAACTACCTTGGCTTATATCATTGCAAATGAATTGCAGGCTGGTATTAAATTGACTTCAGGTCCGGTATTAGATAAACCTGGTGATTTAGCCGGTTTACTAACTAATTTGGAGGAAGGTGATGTGTTATTTATTGACGAAATACATCGATTAAGTCCGGTTATTGAGGAGTACCTATATAGTGCAATGGAAGACTATAAGATCGATATTATGATTGAGTCCGGACCCAGTGCCAGATCAGTTCAAATCAGTCTTAATAAATTCACCTTGATTGGGGCCACTACTCGATCTGGCTTGTTAACAGCTCCTCTAAGAGCTCGTTTTGGGATCAATGCTCGCTTAGAGTATTACGACTCCAAATTGTTAGCTACGATTGTTAATAGATCTGCACAATTATTGGATGTGCCTATTAATAGAGATGCTTCAATAGAAATCGCTGGAAGAAGTCGAGGAACACCTAGAATTGCAAACGCATTATTGCGTAGAGTGAGAGATTTTGCTCAAGTAAAAGGTAACGGTACTATTGATTTAGAATTATCAAAAAGCTCTTTGAAGGCACTCCAAATTCATGATAATGGACTGGATGAAATGGATATTCTGATCTTGCGTACCATCATCGAAAAATTCAAAGGAGGACCTGTTGGAGTTGGAACTATTGCAGTCGCTGTTAGTGAGAAAAATGAGACCATTGAGGAAGTCTATGAGCCTTATTTAATACAGCAAGGATATATGATGAGAACTCAGCGAGGAAGAGTGGCTACTGATTTAGCCTATCAACATTTAGGAATAAGTAGGGCAAGTCAATCGGACTTGAATTTATTTGAATCGTAATTATTAAGAAAATATAATAAGGAGAGGCCTTCATTAAATTGTTGGCCTCTTTTTGTTTGGGGGCTAATTAAAGGTTCGAAAACACCTCGGTAATTATTGAAGAATATTCTTGTCCGAATTCTTCAGTACACCATTGTTTAAATTTAATTAATTCAGAATTTTTAATCCATTCAGTGGATTTTTTAAGTTCTTTTTGAAATAATAATGGATCGAAACTCACCTTGGTAAGTACGTCTTTGCACATCTCTAGCATAGTTTAACTCTTTGTTCTTTTAATAGAACGGAAAATTAATTTTTTTCTTATCTAAAGAAAGATTAAAATTAATTTTCAACTGATTTTAAAGATAGTTATTATTCGTTTTTAATGCAAACTATTGTTACAGTTTGTAGTAAGCGTTAAAAGATAAAAGAATGTTTCTTAGACCTGGTTCATTGTATGCAGGCTTGTTAGTGTCGACTGTTGCGAAGGGGGTAAGAGACCGTTGAGCTCTAGCGTCTATAGCAAAGTGCTTGCTTAAATAGTATTTAATACCAATAAAATAATTCAGATCCAGATTGTTAAACTCATCGCTAGACCATTCATTTAATCCTTCAGTAATTGTGTTGCTCAACAGTGTGGCAATAGATATTCCTCCTTGAATAGAAGTGTTTTTTTGGAATTCGTAAAGAGCATAAGGACTACATTCGATATAATGGAGTTGTATTACAAGAGCGCTGTTAACAGCTGTTTTAGCTTTGGTGCTACTACCTTTTCCAATATAGTAGATTTCCCCTCCATAATTCCATTTTTTACCGCCTCTTCTCCTTCTTCTCTTCTTTAATTTTCTTTCAATGAACATCCCTAGCTTTAGGTTGGCTTTGTCGTAACCCGCTATTCTGTCACCGTCAATTTGAGTCGCTGCAATTCCTGCTAAGACACCGCCATCAAAAAATTGAGCCTTAGCCTCAGGGCTAAAGCTCAAAATTAGAATGCCAATAAAGAAGGAATAGTATGTTATATACTTATTCAATTTCAACATGGTTTTCTGCTACTTGAAGTATTTCATTGGTGTTTTTATCGTAAATATAAGAAATGACTTTTAGGTTTTTAGCAACCCAGTCAGATCCTTTTTCGATACTTATACGTTGTGTAAACTCATCACTAGAGCCATATGGAGCACTACCGACAGGCACTCCGAAGGCACCTAGAGGAGCATCTCTTAACACATGCATATGAACATAATCTTCTATTGTTTCTGCGCCATCTCTTTGAAATTTTACGATACTGTCTTCAATTACAGTGGTAACCATTATTAAGTCTGAAGAATACAGTTGAAGAATGTCAATTCGTGTATCAATACAAATTATTTCATCGTCATCTTCCTGATATCTTGCCTGGACTTCCATATAAGACATTGCTTCCAGGTTTTTGGCTGCTTCAACAGCCGCTGGCCATTTTGAGCTACCCAAAAGCAAGTTCCCGTTAAAGTCTCGTCTGTTGATCATACCGTTCGGTAGTCCCCCTTGTGCTGCATCAAATGCTGCATCAATTTCAGATCCTGCCTCAGTGGTAAAGTCATAGGTAAATCCTTCTAGAGCTGTTGTGCTGGAAAATCCTGATCCTCCCGGATGGATTCCGGGGTGTATCGTCATCACAATTACCTGTCCATCATTTGCTTCTTCCAATTCCTTAGCAACTTGAGCTGCTGCTGGGCAATTTGGACAAAGGTGACCTGTGAAATCCTCAATCAAAATATTTCTTTTCGGATTAGTAGGAGTGGGCTCAAAATTGAATGCTTCACAACGGCTATCAATTGTGACAACTCTAAAAAAATCGCCATCAATCTCCTCACAGCTATTGAATAGGACAGCTGTTACAGCCATCGATAAAGTGAATAGTATCTTTTTCATGATTTAGAAGCTTGTTGTTATTGAAACTGTAAATCCGTCCATTGCAGGAACTTCTCTACAAACACCACCTACGCAGAATAAACCTGCTCTTTGTTTTCCATAAGTACCTTGAATCTTTGTCGGCCCCTTAGAATATCCGGCAGAAATAGAAGGGTAATTCAATTCTTTTTCATCTCCGTAATTGTATAAAGACTGAACTGCTACAAAATAATTCGGAATAGTATACTCTACCAACCCCATAACCCAGTTTTGGTGATCTTGCTTGGTCCAAAGGTGTTGCGCTTCTGCTCGAATACTTTTTCTTTTTGGCAATTTGTATTTCGCTTCTAAAATAGCAACATTGGAGAAGATATGGTCTTGTTCTGACTTCGCTCCTTGTTGAACAGCATTGTTGTAGAAGGTATAGATATAAGATCCTGTCATCTTAAGTTTCTTATTCATTTTCTTAGAAATTTCGAAAACGAATTCTTCAAAAAACTTATCCTTATTACCTAAGGAATCAGTACCTACCTTAAAATAATCTGTTTTATAGCCCTCTGTTCCGGCACCACCAATGGTACTTTCTCCATCGATTGGGTCTCTATGGATATTGTAAACATTAGAGTAGCCGATACTAATGAATGCCCCTGCAAATGCCCCACTTAAGAAATTAGAAGATTTTGGCACCTTATAATTAATATCTACTTGCATACCCATTTCTCCGGTTGGAATGGTAGCGGCTGGATATAAAGTAGCCAATGCCCAGGCATGTTGCCTGGTGAGCGCAGGTAGATAGTTTATATTCAAGTTTTGAACTGCTTCCGTTCTATCTGAACGGAAATCCATATTGTCAATGTGCTTAGCACTCAATACAGCTCCAAAACCTTTTTGAGAATAGGAAGCATTTAATAGGATCCCTGTTCCTCTTTTATAGATCAAGCCATTTGCTGTTGAAGGATCTTGAGATTTTTCAACGTATTCCGCATCGAAGGCAAATTTTCCATAATTAATGGCCATACGGGCAGATACTGCAGCTACATTTTCAGGTAGTAAAGCAAGTGTATCGCCAAATTCTCCAGATCCAATTAACGTGGTCCCGTCATCTTTTTGGTATTTACTTACAACACTTAACCCAAAGTCAATTCTTACCTTGCTATCTTTAAGTGGTGAAATGAAATCGTTTAAAGTAAACTCACCATCAAGTCCTCTTACGATACCAGGTCCAAGGTCATAAAATAATCGTTGTTTTCCAATTATACCTTTTAGGTAGACACCATCTTGAATTTTATACTTAACACGAACCCCTTCCATGGCGTTATCATAGCCCAGGTTTCGTTCTTCATAGGTTCTATAGACCATTCCACTACCAAATTGGTCGTAGAAGTTTCCAAAAGTGACATCAATATTGTCATTTTTGAATTGAACAAATGTATAGGTTAGTCCACCACCCTCGTAGTTTGGATTGAATCCTAACATCGGAGGATAGTAGTATTCATAGCGAAGACCAGCTCTGAAATTGTTCCAGTCGTACTGGATGTTTCCAAAACTATTCATCAACAGCTTTTCCGGGGCTTCTGAAGCACCAATGCTTGGGTTGTCTTTGGATGATTGAAGGTCTACCTGAATATTTCCAGATACACTTCCATCGTTGGATTGAGCGAAAACTTCAATACCAAAAAAGCAAGCCAGTAGGCTTGCTAGGGCTATTTTTTTAACCATGTCTGACTTATTTAACCAGATTCTGTATTTCTTCAAAAAGTTCTTCCTCATCTCCTTCTTGATAAGAAGTGTGGTTCCATACAATATTACCTTCCCCATTTATAAGGAATGTATGAGGAATTGCACCTACATTTAGTGCTCTCTTAAGCTCACCATTAGTATCTAAAAGAATATTGTAATCCCAACCTTTACCATTTGCATAAGGACCAACTCGTCTTACTGCACGACTATCATCAATAGAAACTGCATATATTTTAACACCTGTTTCTTCTTGCCATTCTTCGTATACTTCCATAATCGCATCTAATTCTTTGGCACAAGGTTTACACCATGTAGCCCAAAAGCTAATAACGATAGGCTTGCCATCATTCTCTAAACTAGAAACATCAACCATTTTACCTTCTAGGTTTTTCAATTCAACTCTAGGAAGTTTTTTTTGTGCAAATACTGTTACAGATATGAACATTAATGCAACTATACTAATCCACTTTTTCATGTTTTCGTTTTTAAGGGCTAAGAAATTTCATTGAGAAATTTGCTCTTGCAAAATAGCCAAAATTTTTCGCTCAGACTCAATAAGACAAAGGTTATGCCATATATTAAAAATTGGAACATTTGTTAAAATACGTTAACGAATTACCGTATTGTGAGTCCTGTGAATTATTTCAGGTAAGTAAATTTAAGATAAAAAAAGGGTTCTATCAAAAAATGATAGAACCCTTAAGTATATTTATAACGGTTGTTTTACCTAACAACTAGTTTTTGAGTTGATGTTTTTGACCCATTTTTTACTTCGATTATATATATCCCACTTGACCATTCTTGAGTAGATATTAAGTGATAATTATAATCCTCCATAGATTTTTGATAAACCAAATCTCCCAAAATAGTATAGACAGAAATTGTACTTGACATCTGATCATTATTTAATACGATTTGGACTTTGTCAGAAGAAGGGTTTGGGAAGATGTCAAATGAACTGTTATCTAATTCATTTAATTCCAGGTTATGGTTAACGTAGAATCGTTGGCTGGTTCCACTTTCGAAATCATTTTCATTAAAAATGATATCTCCTAGATGATTATATAATATAACAGATCCAGACAAGATCCCGTCACCAAAACTATCTTCAATTACAAACCGGAAACATCCTTCCTGGTACATATTTATAACAATTGTATTTAGGGTGTTTGGCCAATACAAGCTGCTTTGATGAAGTATATCTCCCATATCGTCTTCAATATACCATGTTGTCTCTTCTGGAAAGGAGTCGGTATGTAGTTCCAAGGTAAGATCAATACCTACATGCGGTCCTTCTTCAACATTTCTCATTACGAAATTGTTGTCTATAAAGGTATCGATCATAGTATTTATGGAGTCCAATCTAAAGCTTATCTCTGAAAGGGTATTTAGTCCAAATAAATCGAAGGATACCGTATCAATTTCATAGGGCTCCAGAGATCCATTCCAAATAGTAGAACCTCTAAATTCAGTTCCTTCCCATGCACTAATTAGAGCAGAAGATAGATTGTTGGTTTCGCTATAATTTTGAAAGTATAGTTCCGCAGTTAATTCCCCCTCGCAAAATTGATCTTCTCCAAAATAATGAAATATTTTACCATCTCTTTCTCTATCTGAAAGATCTAAACATTGATTTGTCAGGTTTAATATAAGACTAGTATCGTCAAAAAGGCTACCGTATCTTACCTTCCATAATCTATCAGGACATACAATAATGAACATAGGGGTGGTTGGATCTGCCCTATAAAGTTCCCCCATAGCAGCAAGGTCGTCAATGATTGGATAAGTGATGTTGTGATCTGCTATGAACTGTGTTTCTCCACCGTTTAACGTATCCATTTCAATACCGAAAAACATCATGCTGAAATCACCTTCAGTACCATAAGTGGATTGAAGGATGGTCATTGCTTCTCTTGAATTTAAAGACACTGGGCTGTTTACCGTAAAGAATTCCAATACCACTGTTTTTCCTTCATCTAGAATTGTATAAAGGTCATAGGGCACTCCATTAATGTCTGAAGCCTGGAAGTTAGGAGAGTAGGGTGTGGATGGCTGAGCGTATAGGTTTACACTAAAAAGGTGAAACAAAGAAATAAGAAAAATATAAAATGTCTTCTTCATGATGTGTCTTTTACTTTTCTCAAAGGTAATTATAATTGTTTAAATTCAAATAGTTATTAATGCAGTACATAAGGGTAAAAAAAAAGCCTGCATAAACTGCAGGCTTTTTTAAATTATGGTAATTGCTAAAATTATTTAGCAATACTGAATGCTTTAGTAATAACTGTGTTTTCACCAGTGATATTCATAAAGTAAGCACCGTTTGAAAGATCAGAAACGTCTACTTTAAGATTGTCACCTAAAACGATAGTTTTGACTACCTGACCAACAGTATTTATGATGTTGATACTAGCTCCACTCAATTCTTGATTATCAACGATAATAAAGTTATTTGCAGGGTTTGGGTAAACTGTAAATGCATTAGCAGATTCTTCTTCCAAACCTACAAACATAGAAAGTAAGTTGAATGGAGTGAATTCGTCCTTAGCGAATTTTGCATCTGAGCTAAACACTTCTACTCCTTGGCTGTTTTTAATTGAATAGCTACCTGCTCCAAATCCAGCATTGAATCCATCACCAAAAGAGTCCGATACTTTAATAGTATGACAACCTAAATTTGAAAGTGTTATTTGGTGAGTATGAGTTACCGTTCCGTTAGCAGTAAGTTTCGCATATGGACCTCCATTAGCAACAGTCTGACCTGTAGTTTCATCAACTACTTTCCATGTAATTTCATCACCATATCGATCTTGAACTACTGTTAACTCAAAGCTTGTACCATCGAAATTATAGAAATCTACAAATGTAGTAAAGTCGTTGTCCGTTGGATCTAGATCTGTAGCCGCATTTACATCAGTAATTGAAATGTTTAGGGTTCCAGCTCCGTTTTCGGTAGAAACTGCTGGAAGAACAATGTCACTTTCTTTTTCGAATGTCTCTAGCAATCCTGTCCAAGCATAGGTCATTGGAGTTTGACCATCAAAACCATAAGTGATAGTTGCACTAGTCATATCATTTAAACCTTGGTTTCTCAAGTTGATGGTAACTGGTGCTTCTCCACAAGCAGCTCCAAGTGTTGTTGCATCAGCCAATGTAGCATTATCACTAGGTACGTTAATATAGTCTATTGGGCCATCATTACCTGAAATAATTTCATTATTACCTTCGGCTACGAAAGCGATGATTTCGAAATTACCCATTTCAAGATCTATATCGCTAATGTCTGCAGGTAATGTATAGGTGTATTGTCTTGTTATAGTTGTTGACATCGTAGTGGTGTCAATAACTTCTCCCCATTGGCCTGTAAGTAGATGTCTAAGCATATGCCCATGGTCATATTTACCATTGGCCAGTATTTGTGATGAGTTGAAGTTGGCTGCTCCGGACTGTGGACCTTCTATATGGTCTTGAGTCAATGCTACATTCAAATTAACGGATGCTGGTGCAGTCCCAGTAAAGTATAACTCAACGTCTACAGTAAGTTCTCTTGTAGCAAAATCGATCGTTCCTTCTAAAGCAACATTTACATAGGATGATTGAGTTAAGATACTATTGGCAGATGATTGCCAATCATCTCTACTCATTGCTGTTTTAGTGGTCCCTGGGAAAATGTGTCGGTTTACAGTTCCTGCAGGGTAACCAGTTAGGTTAGACTGATTTGCAATAGATGCTCCGAATGAAGTTCGGAAGTCTGGGTCATCCCCATTTGGATTTGCATAGCTACCAGTGTGAATATTGATAAGGAATACATCATCAGGGTTGGCATCTTTTACTGCTTTGGCCTTTACGTGACCATCAGGACAGAATCCACAATAAATACCTGTAAATTCTTCAAGTATTACGTTTTTGTTTTCCGCTTCTGTACTTACGGGAAGCTGAGCAAATGCTGTGGCACTAATAGCAACAGCAGCTAATAATGGTAGAGTTTTTTTCATAAAAACTTGTAATTAAAGTGGTAGTTTAGGTGTAAGTAATTTTTTTCGATCCTCAAAGTATTGAAATTAAATAGGATGGCAAAATAACTTAGCATTTAATGCTGGAATCTCTTTGGTGTTTTTTCGAGTTTTTTTTGATGTAAAACGTCATTAAATAGCACCGTTAAGGACTTTAACAAAAATTAACATATTGTAATTGTACTTTGAGTCAAGGAATTATGTAGTTCACTAAAATGGGTAAAAAAAAAGCCCTTACCGAATATTCGGTAAGGGCTTAAATATTTAATGTTCGAGTAAGATTACTCTACATTTACTTTTATAGTGTGTGTTTCACCATCAATAGTAAGTGTTGATAAGTACATACCTTTTTCAAGGTTAGATACATCTACACTGATAGTATGGTTTCCAGCATCGTAAGAATTGCTTTCAGTAGCGTAAACTACTTTTC
>MAAC01019058.1_pt1 | contig 42631 bp, 39 predicted proteins | sample 1115981 | NCBI WGS metagenome assembly MAAC01 (sample SAMN04961126, study PRJNA320927) | seawater metagenome | isolation source: sample BD02T64 sea water enriched with oil for 64 days | place: USA:Gulf of Mexico | collected 2013-07-27 | reverse complement strand
GACTGAATACCTGTACCACCTTCGGAACAGTTGTCTGTCCAATCAGTGGTTAATAAGGTTGGCCAAGGATCATTACAAGCAGCTAACTGATAATCATCAACATCTACAATCTCTGGATCAACATCATCAGCAATGACTGTAAACGTACTAGTACAAGTCTCCATATTATCACAGGAATCTGTTGCAGTGTATATAATTATCACACTTTCTCCACAAGAATCAGGTGGTAAAAGCGTACTTATATCTATAGGTACTCCATCAACGGCATAAACTTCATCTACATCTCCAATTCCTCCACTATAACTGAATCCTGATTTCCAAGAATTAAACTCCTCAGTTAAATCTGTATCATCGGTACAAGACCAATCTGTATCTGGTGGGCAGATTACTGCTAAATCAGAAAAATCTATATTAATTTGTATAGGTGGTCCAGGTAAATCTTTTAATTGAGATTGAGCAGAGTTTCCTGAACTTCTGGTTCTTATAAATACCGTAGACAATGTAAAACAAGGATTTTCATCCAAATTAAGGACTTGAGTTAAATTTACTGCTCCTTCAGCCCATTGATTTTCATAATAGAACCCCAGATCTTGGGGGCTAGATGTGTCAGGATCAGGAACTTGATCAAACGTAGGGAAAGGAACTAATGTTAATTCAGCAGTAGTGGTTGTACCAAAAATAGAGTTTGGTGGGAAAAAACCTATTGGCTGATTTACATATTTGTATTCTCCAGAACCCACCGGAACCTCTGTCCATGAATTAAGAATAACGTTACCAAGACCTCCACCGTTTGTAAATTCAAGAGTAAGTAAAAGGTCACCCACGGTACGCCCTCCATGAGGTCCATCTGAAGTAAAGCCTCCACTTCCACCAGTTATTTGTCCTGAAAGAGGGTGAAGAATTGCACCCGTCATAAATAAAGGTGTTTGTAAAAACTCAAAATCAATATAACTACTTCCATTGGTTACCTCACGATCCCCTGCAAAAGTAACCCATAATTCATCTGGGTCACCAAATCCAAAAGATGCTGGATTATTGCCATCAATATCAAAAGAAACGCCCTCAACAGTAGGATCTCCAAATGCAAAATGTATTCCAGCATTTTGAATTTCATTTTTATTAGGAACATTTCCTGGCCCCCATAAATATGTGTTTGGATCATCATCGATCTTAGTAGCAGTGAGAAAAATTGATATTTCAGGAGTCTCACTGTTACCAGATATTCCATCTTGGTAGAAAGTCGTTTCAGCGTATATAGGTATTCCAGTCAAATGATCAATTACACCACCACCAGCACACGTGTTCGGTGGATTCTGACAAGATATATCAAAAAATATGTCACCCACACCGTCATTGGGAGTGTTTGCATATGCATCTCCATCAATACTAGTACCACCTATGGGAGTTTGCATAGGAATAGTTCCATTATACACCTGTTGTGCAGTTGCATTAAAATTTATCATAAAAAATACCGTAATAATTAACGGCAAAAAAAGCCATCTACACCCATAAGGCCATGACTTAGACTGTAAGATAGAAAACCTCGTTGAGTTTTTCTTCTCTTTGTAATAATCATTTTTCATCATTGGTTATTATTTAGTTATTAATAAATATTTGCATCAAATAATTAAACAAAGCAATAGGTAACAAGTCCTTTAAAATTGGCATCGTGTAGAAAATACGTACAATGCTAAAAGTAAATAGCAGATACTAGGGCAATTGATTCTAGTATTAATAAATAGTAGTATCAATTAATTAAACAAAGCAATGGTAATGAGTCCATTAAAATTAACATTGTGTAGAAAACACTTTTATTGCTAAAAAATAAATAGCAGATACTAGGGCAGTTGATTCTAGTATTAAAAAATAGTAGTATCAAATAATTTAACAAAGCAATTGTGATGAGTCCATTAAAATTAACATTGTGTAGAAAACACTTTTATTGCTAAAAAATAAATAGCAGATAACTAGGGCAGCTAATTCCAATCAAGTAAGGTTAATCCTACTTACTTGATTGTCAATATTTTATAAATGTGAGGTAAATCATACTTTCGTGTAAGATTAACCTTACTAACTTGACTATCAGGGAGATAGCTAATTTAAAGTATAAAGGGTTATTAAAAAACAATTATTCCAAAAATGTCTATATTTTCGACTAAATAAACTTTTTACCCGTTAATGGGTCGATATTTCAGGATATAGGCTTAAACTATTTGACAAATTTTCGTGTATTATTTAAAAAAAAGAGAAAATAGTGAATTAAGAGAAGATTTAAATAGCTAATTATTAAATATAATTTACTCCGAAGATGGAGATATCATAGATTGAACATCCTTATCAAATAAGTAGAAACCACTTTTATCATCACCTATAAGATATATTTTATCTAAAATAGTTCTTGCAGTAGCTTCCTCTTCTATTTGCTCTGCTACATACCACTGTAAAAAATTATGAGTTGCAAAGTCTTTTTCTTCAAAAGTGACAGCAACTAAATCATTGATAGATTCTGAAACAAATATTTCATGTTTTAAAACTTCCTCGAACATTTCTTTAGGAGAATTAAAAATGGATGCAGGTTTACTCAATTCTGAAATTTCAGCGTTACCTCCACGCTCAATCAAATATTTAAGTAATTTAAGCATATGTTCCCGCTCTTCATCTGCTTGTGCAAACATAAATTTCGCAATACCTTCAAATCCTTTGGATTCTGCCCAACAAGCCATGGATAAATAAATTTGAGAAGATTCTGCTTCTATTCTAATTTGCTTATTTAGAGCCTTTTCTATTTTTACAGATACCATAGCGTTATATATTTAAAGAACTATAAAATTAGTTAAAATACTTTCAATACATGTTATTTAACCATTAATTTTATTGTAAAACTCGTTTCAGAATCAATAATGTGTAAAACATATAAGCCTGAACTTAAAATGTGGTTTAAAACTATTTCATTTGTTGGGTTTTGAACGTAGTTTTGAAATACTTGCTGGCCAGAAATATTATAAATAGCAATTTCTAAATTGCCATAGGATTGAGATGCATCAACTCTTATTTTCACCTGTTCACCTACTGGATTTTTAATAAGTCTATACCTATTATAAACTTCATTATTATTAATAGACAAAACTCCATCTCTAATTTCGTCTAAGGCAAAATCTGCATTTTCTTGAGTTAGCGTCACATGGATTTCATTTTCAGTAGGGATATATGTATTCTCAAAAGGTGAACTGTCAATATTGGGAATAGTATACCAATCGTTTTCAGAATCAATAGCAAGTGCACTAAAAGAAGGAATAAATGAATATTCATCTTGCTCTAAAGCCTCTAAAAAAGCAATGATTATTGGGTCATCAATTCCCTCAAGTCCATCACTTATACTTTCCATACCTCCAGGAGTACTATCTAAGCCTCCCATAAATCCAAAAGACTCTGCATCTGCATCGAAAGAAGCTACAGGGATTCCAACAAAATATCCTGTAAAACTGGTTACATTATTAGTTTCTCCAGCTTCTGGTGTAAAATGCAATGCAATATCTGCAGTTACATTATTACCTAAATCTAAGGTAGTATCTATCATTTGCATTCCAGGAGTTCCTGTAGTAATTCCTTGCCCACTACCATTTATCATACTTACATTTCTTACTTGTGACGGAAAGCCTAAATTATCTAATTCAGTTTGAAAAGCATCCCTAAAATTTGGAGCTCCTACAGGTAACAATAATGAAGGGTCTTGTTCAAAATCTGATCCCGCTAATAAATGACCCGTATAATGATCGATGAGCATCTCTTTAGCTGCGGGACTGTTTAGCACATTGTCTACAACTAATTGAGCTTCTGCATTATCTTGATCCTTTGCGAAATAATTAAGTAGATACTGAAAACTAACAGGAATGTTTGCTCCTAAATGTGGAGCATCAAATGAAATATACAATCGTGTTTCATGATCTAAGCTGTTTTGTTCCATATAAGACAAGCCATATCGAGCGATTAATCCTCCCATACTTGGTCCAATAATAACCAGCTCTTGATTTCCTATTTTCTGAGTGTTGATGAGGTTTATTAATTCAATTAAAACCATTGCATTTCGCTGAATATAATCTGCTCCTCCATCTATTGCATTTCCATCTGTGGTGTATTGCGGGAAATTTAATGCTACCATATCAAACCCTTCATCCCGTAAAATATCTGCTAAATTAGAGCCTCCAAAATCTAAGGCAGCGTATAAAGCAGGTATATCTCTTGAATCTCCAGGATCAAAGCCATCTAAAATAATGATAGGATGATCTAAAACTCCATCTATATTATCTAAAAATATTTCGTACTCTCCTTCCCCAAAATATTCTTGAGATTCCTCATAACCCTGATAACCTATAGTAGCAGTTATAGTTTGGGAATTCGCATAAAAGCTCATGAATGCAAAAAGAAATATGTAAAAGTTTTTCATAGTATTATTTTTATCGAAGATAGTATTTTTAATTATTCAATGCTGTTTATAATATTGCTTAAAAAGTTATTTACATCAAAATTGGATTCTCCTTTTAAACCCGTTCTTAATACCACCAAATCTTTAGATGGAATAATATATAATCTCTGTCCTTGAAATCCATTACAGGAATACATATCTTTTGGAACATCTGGATATTTTCCCCCTGCATTCATCCAAAAATGACCACCATAAACACCATTAGAACCATTAGTCGGTTTTTTTGTAAAATCAATCCAAGAAGGGTTTAATATTTGTTCTCCATTCCAATTCCCATTATGTAAGTAAAGTAAACCAAACTTTGCCCAATCTCTGGCAGTAGCCCATCCGTAGGAACTTCCAACGTAATTCCCTGAATAATCAGTTTCAATTAACATAGAATGCATTCCAATTTTATCTATTAAATCGGAATACCAAAAATCTAAGTATTCCTTTTGGGATTTAAATTGATTTCGGATATACCTACTTAATAAATTAGTTGTTCCGCTAGAGTAATTCCAAGTATTATTAGGTGTACCTACAAACGATTTCTCCAATTGCATTGTTGACATATCTGAATCTAAAAACAGCATCTTAGTAGCATCACAAATTTTAGTATAGTCCTCTTCCCATTCTAAACCACTATTCATATTAAGTAAATTAGCAAGGCTTATATTTTTACGCTCATCTTTTTCCCATTCTTTGAATAAATTCTTTTCATTTAAATCTACCATTCCTTGTTTTTCCATAACACCTAAAACAGCACTTGTCACACTTTTAGTCATAGACCATCCTAAAAGCAAAGATTTTTCATCAAACCCATCAGTATATTGTTCTGCTACTATTTGATCTTTATAAATAACTAATACAGAACGAGTCTTTTTTACTTCTAATTCAGAATCTACAAATGCATCATTTACAGAAGTCATTAGTGCTTTATAGTCGATATTAGAATACAAAGTATCTTTTTGTGGCAAATCACCATAGGGATAAGTAAGGTTAGTTGGAATTCTTTCTCTATTAGGAGCTAAATATGTTTCTTGCTTTATTGTGGCATTTACTGGTACAACAACTACCCCTACACCTCTTCTATAAATAGCCTTTCTAGTTTTTATACCAAGAGCAGTAGAAGAAACTGACTTTTCTCTATCATTAACTTTATTCTTTGCTAAGTTCATGGAAGGAACATCGTTATCTTCCATTTCTGTAGCTTCTTGAGATCTTCCTGCAATAAACAAATGTGACGCTACACTTTTAGATGAAAATCCACTTAATATATCTAATTTTGGATAGGTTGTATAAGTATAGTATGCAACTACAATTAATATTAAAAACGCTAAAAATTTAATTAATCTTTTCATAAGGGTTTTCTTAATTTTCTTGTTTTGAGCTGCTACTTAACCAAATCATTCCAATTATTGCAGAAATAAATGAAGCAGCCATAATTCCAACTTTAGATATTTGTTTGTATTCCTCATTTGAAAATGCCAACTCAGAAATAAATATCGACATGGTAAAACCTATTCCTGCTAAAAATGCTACTCCATAGATCTGTTTCCAAGTTATGCCTTCGGGTAGGGTCGCAATTTTTAATCTAACTACTAAACGAGAGAATAAAGAAATACCTATAAATTTTCCTAAAACAAGTCCGACAATTATTCCCAAGGATAAAGGATGTAATATCATTTCTATTACTGACCCTTCCACATGTACTCCTGCATTACTCAATGCAAAAACTGGTAGTATAAAATAAGCTACAAATGGATGCAAAGCATGTTCTAACTTTTGCAAAGGGGTTTGTGCTTGCTTATTTAATAGCTCAATTTTTACCATTAAATGTGCTTGCTCTTGTGACAATAAAGTGCCCTCTATTCTTTTTTCTTTATTGAATTTCCCTAAATAGTCTGTTAACTTTTTATAATATTCATTTTCAGTCACTTTCGTATTTGCAGGTATGGTTAATGCAATTAAGATGCCTGCTATAGTTGCGTGAACTCCAGAAAAAAGGAATGCCATCCAAACTCCTAAAAAACCAATAATACCATAAAAACTTGTTCTGCGTACACCAGCAAAGTTTCCAATTATTAAAACTCCAATAAAAAAAGCTCCTGATAATAATTCATTATAATTAATAGATTCTGTATAAAAAACAGCAATTACTAGTATAGCTCCTAAATCATCCGCAATTGCCAATGCTGTTAAAAATATTTTAAGGTTAATATGCACTCTTTTTCCTAATAAAGCCAATAAACCTAATGCAAAAGCGATGTCCGTAGCCATAGGAACTCCCCATCCATTTAAATATTCTGGAAATTTTATGGTTACTATTACATAAAGAATAGCGGGAATAACCATTCCTCCAACAGCCGCAGCTATGGGTAATGATGCTTTTTTAATGGAAGATAATTCCCCTCCCATTATTTCTCTTTTTATTTCCAACCCAATAACAAAGAAAAATAAAGCCATTAATCCATCATTGATCCAATGATGCAAGGATCCATTTAAATTAAACTCTCCCCAAGTATATCCAACTTCAAAATCATGCCAGATATAATGATAGGATTCATAAAAAGAAGAATTTGCCCAAATCAAAGCAATAACAGCAACGATAATTAAAAATATACCTCCGTAGGCTTCTTCATTTATAAAGTTCTTAATTCGCATCATAACCTAATTGTTTTATTAATAAATTAATATTTTACATTTCACCATCCATTAGCTTCTGAAAATAATCTAAATGTTTTGCTATATGATAACCATCTGCTAAGCCATGGTGTACATTAATTGCAACATTCATAAACTGTTCTTCGCTTCTAGTAAACATTTTTCCAAAAGAAATTTTTGGTGCGCTATCTTCAAATTTAAAATTTCTAGCATGAGTTAAGCCAGAAAAAGTATGCCAAGGAATGGATGAATAATGAACCACATTTTTTCGTGAAGCATTTTCATTTAATCGCAAACCTATAGAATTCTTAACATCCTTTATTTCTAATTTAAGGGAAGCATTGAATCTTTCAAAATCTATATGAAAGGGTACAAATGAAAATCCAAAGGTATTATCTTCTCTACCTATGGTTGGGGATGCATGTATCTCACCGTAAACATTAATATTTTCACCATCAATTCTATAACGCAGTTCTTCTACAAGATTTACTGCTGATAAAGATTTATGCAAATAATATGCAAAAAAGGATTGATTTCTACTTTTCGATATTTGATAGGCTTTTGTGCAATTAATCTCTGTCACTATTCCGAAATATGGCTCGTCACAATTAGAGAAAAACTCAAAATGTTCTAACCGATTCCAAGTAGATTTATCAAGAATTCTCATCAAATTACACCAATTCCTTTTTATATTTTCCTTTACTTTTTCTTATTCTAACTGCCACCACTTTATATTCTGGGCATTTCGCTTCAGAATCATGTACATCTCCGGTAATATTGTTAATCATAATTTCAGGAAAATGAAAAGTAGTACTCAATACTCCTTTATTTACCTCATCTGTAATACGCGCTTTTACATCTACTTTCCCTCGAGGTGATTCTAAGCAGACATAATCGCCATCATTAATTAAATTAGCATGAGCGTCCTCTGGATTGATCATTAAGTAATCGTCTGAAAGTATTTGCTCGTTTGCGGTTCTTCTAGTCATTGCACCACAATTATAATGTTCTAACTCTCGATTAGTTGTAAGGATAAAAGGAAAATCTTTAGCATGGGATTGCAATTCCTGAGTTTCTACCCAATCATGAAATTCAAAATATCCCTTTCCTCTTTTAAATTCTGTAGTATGCAATATCTGTGTTTCTGTACCGTCTGGCGCAACTGGCCATTGCATACCGTTTTTCCCTAGTCTATCCCAAGAGATACCAGCAAAGAATGGTACAATTTGAGAGATTTCTTCCAACATCCCATCAGGGGTATAATCGGCTTGTGCATATCCCATTTTATTCATAATATCCACGATAATCTGACCATCTGCTTTGGCACCTTCTTGTGTTTTTACTACTTGTCGAACTGCCTGAACGCGTCGTTCTCCATTAGTAAAAGTTCCGCTTTTTTCTAAGAATGAAGCCCCAGGTAAAATAACATCCGCATACTTTGCTGTTTCCGTCATAAACAATTCTTGTACAATAACTAAGTCGGTAGCTTCCAAAGCTTTAATTACTTTTTGTGTATTAGGATCTGTTTGAACTATATCTTCACCAATTACCCATAATGCTCTTAATTTTCCTTCTAAAGCTGCATCAAACATTTCAGGAATTTTATAACCAATCTCTTTAGGCACATCTACTCCGTAAAATTCGTTATATTTTTTATTCACCTCATCATTAGTAATATCTAAATAACCAGCACCTTGATGGGGTTGTACGCCCATATCTGCAGATCCTTGTACATTGTTTTGACCACGCAAGGGATTTACACCTACTCCTCTTCTACCAATATTTCCAGTAATTAAAGCTAAATCGGCAATTTGAACTACTGTAAAAGTTCCTTGAGAATGTTCCGTAACTCCCAAACCATGAAAAGACATAGCGTTAGGAGCAGATGCGTATGCAATTGCAGCTGCTTTTACTAAGTTCCTATCTACTCCAGATACTTGCTCTAATTTATCGATATCGATGTTTAGTATCTCTTCTTTAAATGCATCAAATCCTTCGGTTCTATCTGCTATAAATTCTTCATTTGTATAACCTTCGGTAATAATATAATAAAACATCATATTCAATACTGCAACATTAGTTCCTGGTCGCAATGCCAAATGAAAATCAGCATATCTTGCCATTTCTGTTCTACGTGGATCGATGACTATGGATACATTATCTGACTTCATAGCAAACTGTTTCAGTTTTGCTCCTGTAACTGGATGAGCATCTGTAGGGTTGGCGCCAATTACTAAAATACAATTGGTGTCTTTTAAATCGTCTATTGAATTCGTTGCAGCACCTGTTCCAAAAGTAGTTTGCATACCCAAGGCTGTTGGCGAGTGACAAACACGTGCACAGCCATCAATATTGTTGGTTCCAATTACCGTTCGGATAAACTTCTGCATCAAGTAATTTTCTTCATTGGTACATCTTGCTGAAGAAATCCCTGCAATAGAGTCAGGTCCGAATTCAGTTTTATAAGATGTCAATTTAGAAGATATATAATCATACGCTTCCTCCCAAGAAACCTTTTCAAAATCCCCATTTCGTTTTATCATTGGAGAATCTAAACGATCTGGATGGTTGTAAAATTTAAAAGCATAACGCCCTTTTATACATGTATGCCCTTGATTAACCTCAGCATCATAGGGTGCAGTAATACTTAAAATTTCTCCATTATTAGTGGAAACTTCTAAATTACATCCTACCCCACAATAGGTGCAAATGGTACGAGTTGTATCTGTAGCAGCAATAGATTTAGACTGAAATACATCTGATATTGCCGAAGTTGGACAAGCTTGCGAACAAGCACCGCAACTCACACAATCTGAATCAAAAAACGATTGATCTAAACCTTTTATAATATGAGTATCGAATCCTCTACCAGCCATACTCAAAACAAACTCTCCCTGCACTTCATCACAGGCACGTACACAACGATAACAGTTGATACATTTAGATAAATCTGAAGTCATATAAGGATGCGTCAAATCTTTCATTTTATATAAATGAGTATCCCCTTCTGGATATCGAACTTCTCTTATTCCTACTTGAGCTGCTACCGTTTGAAGCTCACAATTTCCATTGACTTCACAGGTAAGGCAATCTAATGGGTGATCGGTAAGCACTAATTCAACAATGTTTTTCCGAAGGGCTTTTACAGATTCGGTGCTGGTATAAATATATTGATCTTTTCCAACTGGTGTGTGGCAAGAAGCCATAGTTTTCACCTTTCCATCTTCTTCTAAAGCAACCTCAACACTACAAACTCTACAAGACCCAAATGGATCTAAATTTGGTGCATCGCAAAGTGTCGGAATTAAATTTTCTTCTTTATATCTTTTTATAAACGAAAGAATGGTTTCTCCTTCAACTATCTCAAAAGCTTGATTATCTATATATGCTGTTTTCATTTTTCTCTTTTAGTTGAAGTATTCTTTTAACTCATCTTCAAAATATTCCATAGCATTTCTAACTGGTAATGGAATTCCACCTCCGTGTGCACAAAGTGATCCCTGCTCTAAGGTCGTAAGTAAATCATTAAATAAATTTCTATCGATTTTATAATCTGAATTTAAAGCCTTTGTAGAAAGTTCATGTCCTCTTTTTGTCCCCAGTCTACATGGGAAACATTTTCCACAACTTTCATAGGATGCAAAATCGAATAAATGCTCAATAAATTTCATGATAGGATACTCTTCAGGGACACTGACCATAGAGGCATGTCCTAGTAAAAATCCTTCTTTTGCAAAAGATTCGAAATCTATGGTTAGCGCATCAATTTTTGAAACTGGAACTAAGCCCCCTAATGGTCCTCCAATTTGAATTGCTTTTACCTTGGTTTTAAACCCTCCACCTAAATCATTGACGACAACTGAAAGTGGCGTTCCCATTTCAACTTCATACATCCCAGGGTTATTAAAGAAACTATCTAGACAAACCAGTTTTGTTCCTGAAGATCTTTCGGTTCCTATTTCCTTCCAGGAATTACCTCCATTTTTAATGATAAAATGCAAGGCTGCTAAAGTCTCCACATTATTTACAATGGTTGGCTTATTAAACAATCCTTTTTGTGCAGGAAACGGAGGTCGTACTCTTACTTCTGGACGTTGTCCTTCTATAGAATTTATTAAAGCTGTTTCTTCACCACAGATATAAGATCCCTGTGCTTGAATAATTTTAAAATTATAATTAAAACCACTTCCTTCTATGTTATCTCCTATTAAGCCCATTTCTCGAATGTCATCTATAGCCTGCTGTACAATCCCAACTGCTTCAGGATATTCTGCTCTTATATATAGAATTCCATAACTAGCATGGGTAACATAACCAGCGATTAACATACCGAATAATACAGAATGGGGTTGTTGCTCTAATAAATACCGATCTGAATATGCTCCTGGATCTCCTTCATCAGCATTACAGATAATAAACTTGGTATCGTTTTCTACATTTCTGCAAAACTCTAATTTCATTCCCATTGGGAATCCTGCTCCACCTCTACCTCTAACATTAGAGGTTTTAATTTCTTCTAATACTTCAGAAGAATCCTTCTTTAAAGTATCTTTAAATGGCTGAAAATATTCGGCTAAATTGGTAAAATCTTCTGTTAAGATCTTTTTTCCACTAGCCTTTACATTGTAGCTATCTTGGTTGAAATCAGTAGAAGAAATTAGGATATTTTTTATTTCTTGAACTGCGTTACCTGAATAGTTTTTTCCATCAATATTAAATGCAGTATTTTCATGACATCTTCCTAGACAGGTCATATGTCCAATTTCATCTTCTTCAAAATGTTCTTTAAGGTCTTCTATTAAATTATCCTGAGTTCCCGCACAAACACAAGCGGTCCCATTACATACATATACTTTCTTACCTTTGTTTTCAGGTTTCATGAAATCATAGAACGTTGCTGTACCAAAGGCATTGGCTTTACCAATTAGAAATTCATTCGCCAATTCTTCTAAGGCTTCCTTACTTGGCGTTCCCGTTTCTTGCGAAAGTTCACCCATTTTATTAAAGAGACTTCCCTCTACTCCTTTTCTTCCTAATAATTCACTTAAATTATCTGACATATATCTTAACTTGCTTTTGTTCCGAAGTCTCCGGATTGTTTTTTTATTTTAGTTCGTTGTGGATTAGAATAACAGGTTGCTCTATCATCTCTGCAAAATGCAAATAGTGTTATCCCCAATTCTTTTGCATAATCTACGGCCAAGGAGGAGGGTGCAGACACTGCTGCTAAAAATGGAATCCCTGCCTTAAAACATTTGATTACAATTTCATATGAAACACGTCCACTTACTGTTAATACAGAGGCTTTCTTTAGCTCTTTTTCTAATATGAGCTTACCTATAACTTTATCGACTGCATTATGCCTACCTATGTCTTCCATAGCACAAAGTAGCTCTCCATCTAATGTAAAAGCGGCAGCTGCATGAGTTCCTCCAGATTGGTGAAAACTATATTGTAACGCATTCATTTTATCAAACAAATCGCTTAATAATCCTATTTCAATTTTAGTATCCTCATCTATAGTTTTCCCAATAAATGCTAAATCGCCTAATTCGGTTTTTCCGCAAATACCACAAGAAGAAACTGATAACAGTGTCCTACTATTCGTATAGCCCTCACCCAATTCTTTTTCTGGAACAGCTAGATTTACTACAGTGACAATACCCTCATCATTTTCCTTTTTTAAAATAACATCTGGGATAAAATTTGAGTTTTTTAGAATTCCTTCCGAATGAAGCATTCCCCTTACTAAACTAACATCATCCCCAGGAGTTCGCATGGATACCGTAAATGGCTTTTTGTTAATATTAATCTGTAGGGCTTCCTCCACTGTAAGCGCATCAAGAGCCTTATTTACAGTGTGTTTTTCAAACTTATTTGCTTGATATTTTCTAGTTGCCATTAGAATTGAGAATATACCTTCAAAAATAGCGTATTTATTTTATATTCCTATAAATCGTTGGATCCAATTGAGCTTTCTATTGGAATGAGGATAATATTTTAAAGAAAGCTCCATTAGTGTAGATTTTTCTAAAATACTTTTATAATGACTAAAAGTCTTAAAACCAGATTCTCCATGATAGCTACCTATCCCACTATCTCCAACTCCACCAAAAGGCAACTTTGAATTAGCAATATGCATTACCGCATCATTTACAGCTCCTCCTCCAAATGAAATCTCATTTAATATTTTCTTAACCTGATCTATTTTATTCGAAAAAATATAACAAGACAAGGGCTTTGGTAAGCCATTTACCTGCTGTATAGCATCCTCTAAATTAAAATAGGAAATTACAGGAAGTATTGGTCCAAATATCTCTTCTTGCATTACATCACTATCGAACGTAATGTCTTTTAACACTGTAGGTTGGATAATTTTATCTAAACTATCAATTTCACCACCGCAATAAACTTTATCTTTGTCTATCAATTGTGATAATCGATCTAAATTTCGGTTATTAATGATTTGTGTATAATTACCATTTTCAATGGAGAAATTCTCTTTTTCAATTTCGGTTTTAACTAGTTCTAAAAATTCTTTTTCAATAGTGGCATCCACTAACACATAATCTGGTGCAATACAGGTTTGACCAGCATTCAGAAATTTAGCCCAAACCAATCGCTTAACAGTCATTTTTAAATTACAATCCTTAGTTACAAAAGCTGGACTTTTTCCACCCAATTCTAATGTGACAGGAGTTAGATTTTTTGCTGCGGCTTGATATACTATTTTCCCAACATGTGTACTTCCTGTAAAGAATATTTTATCAAATTTTTGTTCGAGTAAAGTTGTAGTTTCTGGTATCCCTCCCTCAATTACTTTTAGGTATTCTGAATCAAAATTTTCGTTAATTAGTTTTGCCATTACAGTACTAGTTTCAGAAGACAACTCACTTGGTTTAATTATGACAGTATTACCTGCTGTTATTGCTGCTATTACAGGCGCTAAGGTTAATTGATAAGGATAGTTCCAAGCGCCAATTACTAAACACACTCCCAAGGGCTCTGGAATAATATAACTCTTTGCCGGGAAGTTGAGCATATTGGTTTTCACCCTTTTTACTTTAGCCCATTTCTTTAGATTCTTTTTAGCCTCTTTTATATCATGATATAATAAAGCAAGCTCCGTAACAAAAGTGTCGAATTCAGATTTTTTAAAATCTTTATAGATTGCATCGTAAATTCTTTTTTCGTTAGATTTTAAAATCTCTTGAAGTTTATTTAATTGTTGTAATCTAAAAGATAAAGATTTGGTTTTGTGCGTTTTAAAATATGCTCTTTGTTGAGAAACGAGTTGATTCATTATCATAAAATTATCTTTTTTTATAACCAATTTTAGTTCTTTGCTTATTATCGGGTTGAGATAACAACTGTTTAATTACAGAATATATTTCACTAAATTGTGCATTATGTTTAGATTCCATTATTTCTATCTTTGTCAAAATCTCTTCATAATTATTCGCCAGTTTTCGTAACTCTACAAAAGTTTCAATTATCTGAACACTCATTTTTATAGCAATTTCACTATTTAATATACTGGATAGCATTAAGATTCCGTGCTCGGTAAATGCAAAAGGAGGATAGCGGAAGTGCTTATTTTGTTGTATGGTGCCAAAATGGCTCCTTAAAGAAGAATGTTCTTCTTTTGTTAATTCAAACATAAAACTTTTAGGAAATCTATTCAGATTTCTCCTAACCTGTCGTTTTAATTGTTTTGTTTCAACTCCAAACAATACAGCTAAATCTTTATCTAGCATTACTTTTTGATCACGAATAACAAGAATTTTATCAATAATTAGTTTATTCGGAATTGAAATACCTTTTTTCATAGTGATAAATAATTCACTAAAAATACTACTTCATAAACAAACAATCAATAAAATCGGTTAGCATATGAAAAAGTAATCCAATCGCGATTATTCTAAGCTTTTTGAAATACAATAGAATAAAATATACTCCAATAGCATAATAACTATGGAGGACATGAAAGTTAATACTACAACGATGAGGAGCAAATACAGGGTTTGCTAATAAATGATCTAAATCTACTAACATAGTAGCAATCATAATTAACCAAGCTTTTTTCCAATGGGTTCTGAAAAATACCCAAGCAATAAGTCCTGGGAATAAAAAGTGCAATCCGTAATGGATTAATATCTGAAGCATGTGTGCGATTAACCTCTATCTCTGCTTAGGATTCGATACTCTTCGTAACATTCGCTAATTGCGTCTAGGATTTGAAGATCGTTTGCAGTACGAATAAAGTCTTTAGAATAGCTACAATTGACTAATATTTCATCAATATCCACCTTTTCTAATTGTAAGACTGCCATTAAAGTTTCTCTATCGTATTTGCTTTCTAATAGGTTTCGAATCTCATCATCATCCTTCATTTTACGAAGTTTTTTCATGTCATGCGATCGCTTTCCGAAGACATTATACAAGAAATCTGCTGGATTAAAAATAGAATTTAAAACCTTGCTTACAGCTCCTGGCTGAGAAGCTCCTCCTTCATATCCAGAACCTAAACCTGCAATGCGATATCGATGATTATCATATATAGGAATAATCTTAGCGTCAACTTCTACATAACCAGTAAGTTGGATTGGACGAACAACTACTTCTTCAAGTGCAACACTTAATTCCGTCATCTTAATTCGTATTTCCCCAAACTTTAGCCAGTCATTAGTTACTCGAACTCTAATGGATTTGAATCCTAAATAAGAAAAGTATAAGGTGTCATTAACTGTAGCTCTAATATCAAAATCCCCTTCTTCATCAGTAAGGGTACCTTTAACCGAATTAAGGTTAACAACATGAACATTGGATAATGATACGTTATTGGAAGCGTTTACCACCTTTCCCTTAATAGTTGTTACATCTTGTGACCAACCAGTAGTTGCGATAAATCCTAAAAAAAGTAATACAAATATTTTTCTCATAGTATGAAGTAAAAGTAACGCTTTTGACTTTACTTTATTACCAAAGTTTATCTAAAATCTAAATTATAAGATATATTTAACTTCTGTTGCGTCTTCTACCTCCAGTTCCTGAATTATTGGGTCTATCACTAGATCTTCGGCTTCTACCTTTAAAGCCTGAATTATCCCCATCTCTTCTTTCTCCTTCACGTTTACCGCCTTCATTTCTTCTTCCTTCACTTCTACCTCCATCTCTTCTTTCTCCATCATTTCTCCTATCATCTCTTCTTCCTCCACTTCTTCCACCTTCTTTTCTATCTCCTCCACGACCTTTATAGCCACCACGACTTCCGCCATCACGGCTTCTTCCACGATCTCTATCTCTTCCTCTACTTCCACCACGTCTTCCACGACCAGTATCTTTTGAAATTTCAACAGAAACTCTTCTTCCTTCTAATTCAAAATCTTTAAAGAAATTCATCACCAACTCTTGATGTTTGGTATCGGTATTAAAGAATGAAAAGCTTTCTTTTACATCTACTTTATAAAGATCATCCTGATCTAACTGTAACATTTCTTTTAAGAAATCTTTTAAGCTCATCCAATCAAAATCATCTTTCCCACCAATATTAATAAAGTAACGGACAGAATCTTTTGAACCTTCAGACATATCTCCCGGAGAAGCATTAAGATCTTTCGCTTTTTTATAATAATTATAGAATCTAGTAAATTCTACAGAAAAGACTTTTTTAATTAATTCTTCTTTTGAAAAATCTTCCAACACTTCATTGATATTCGGAAGGTAAGCATCAATATCATGATTAATTTCTGTCTGTTTTATTTTATTTGCTAAATGAAACAATTGAACTTCACAAATTTCCATTCCTGAAGGAACTTCTTTTAAAATAAATTTCTTTTGAATAATTTTTTCAATGGCATGAATTTTTCGACTCTCACTTTTTGAAGCAATCACCATAGAAATTCCAGTTTTTCCAGCTCTACCGGTACGTCCACTTCGGTGTGTATAGGTTTCTATTTCGTCTGACAACTGGTAATTTATTACGTGTGTAATATCATCTACATCAATTCCACGAGCAGCAACATCTGTTGCCACTAACATTTGTATTTGTCTGTTACGAAAAGATTTCATCACTAAATCACGTTGATTCTGACTTAAGTCTCCGTGTAATGCTGCTGCACTATAACCATCCTCTATTAATAATTCTGCTACTTTTTGTGTATCTCTTTTGGTACGACAAAATATCACTGAAAATATAGATGGATTTGCATCAGCTAGTCTTTTTAATGCTTGATAACGATCTCTAGCATTTACTAAATAGTACTCGTGAGAAACATTTTCTGCACCCATATTTTTACCTCCAACGGTAATTTCAACAGGATCATGCATGAATTTCTTAGCAATGGCAGAAACTTCTCTTGGCATGGTTGCACTAAATAACCATGTGCTTTTCTCATCTGGTGAATAGGAAAGTATTTCTGTAATGTCTTCATAGAATCCCATATTCAACATTTCATCAGCTTCATCAAGAACACAATATTCAATTTTTGAAATATCGATCATTCTTCTACTGATCATATCTTTCATTCTACCAGGAGTTGCTACGATAATTTGAGCTCCCCTCTTTATATCTCTAGCTTGATCAGAAATACTAGCACCTCCATAAACAGCAACAACATTTAATCCTTTACAATATTTACCATAGTTTTTTATTTCGTTGGTAATTTGCAAACAAAGTTCACGAGTTGGCGATAATATTAAACCTTGGGTTGTGCGGCTTTCTATATTTATTTTCTGAAGCATTGGAAAACCAAATGCTGCAGTTTTACCTGTACCTGTTTGTGCTAAAGAAACGATGTCCGTATCTTTTTCTAGTAAAATTGGGATTGCTTTTTCTTGGACTTCAGATGGAGCTGTAAACCCCATATCTTCGATGGCCTTTAGAAGATTTTCTTCCAGACCTAATTCTGCAAATTTGCTCATTGTAGTATTTTATTAAATTTATTTGTGTGTTGCCTTAGAAGTATGTTCGACAAATAAATTCTATACTACTTCTTTCAACACGTCCTCACCCTGAGGATTTTCAAGCGGCAAATATACTGTTTTTATTTTGAATTTTATTCTTTCAAAATATTCGCTTAGATGAACACTAAACAACCTTTAACCTCAACTGCAAAGCAAGTAAATATAACACCTAACGACGGAATATGTATCGAAGGGCTTACCTAAGAAAGGAAATCAATTAACAAACGTACTGCTTTTCCTCGATGTCCAATGGCACTTTTCTGTTCCAATGTCATTTCGGCAAAGGTTTTATCATATCCCTTGGGTTGAAATATAGGGTCGTATCCAAAACCAGACTCTCCCATTCTATCGTGAGTTATTTCTCCTTCACAAATACCCAAAAACAACTTTTCTTCAGAATCCATTATTAAAGAGATAGCCGTTTTAAATCGAGCATCTCTAGCATTTTTATTTTGTAGGTTCTCTAATAGTTTCGACATGTTGGCTTCTGCATTATTTTCTTGCCCAGCATAACGAGCACTATACACTCCGGGTTCATTATTTAATGATGCAACTTCTAATCCAGTATCGTCAGCAAAACAAGGATAACCATAGTTGTTTTTTACAAAATTTGCTTTTATAAGTGCATTGCCTTCAATAGTGTTTGCCGTTTCTGGAATTCCTTCAAAGCAGCCTATATCGGTTAAACTTAATAATTCAATATTCGATGGCATTAAAGCTTTTACTTCTTTTAGTTTATTTTTATTGTGTGTAGCGAAAACAAGCTTCATTCTAATTATTTATTTTTGAGAATACAAAGCTATTCTATTTCCTTCGGTATCCAAAAACACTCCCATATATCCAACTTCTGGAGAAATTTGCGCCTTAGCTTGAAGTATCTTTCCGCCAGCTGCTACAATCCTATCAAGCTCAATTTGAACATCTTCACTACTAAAATAAATTAAAGTCCCTTCCTGACTTGGAATATAACTTTCATATTTCATAAGGCTTCCCATTGCTCCAGGAGCTTCAGGGTTTGCAGGAAAAAAACCCATCATAACTCCCCCAATATCTTGATAGTTTATTTCAATTTTAAATACCAATTCGTAAAAAGCTTTGGCTCTATCCATATTGCTTACTGGAATCTCAAACCAAGCTACCATATTTTGTTTCATAATACCTTATTTTAAAAGTGAATTTATTTACCCAAAAACATCTCCATTTAATAGAGATTGACTAATTTTAAATTTCTTCCCAAATGCAATGAAAATATGCACATAACGAAGATATAAAAAATGCTTAAATGAAAATTGCTGTTTTAACTGGAGCTGGAATGAGTGCCGAAAGTGGATTAAAAACTTTTCGGGACAGTAATGGCTTATGGGAAGGACATGATGTAATGGAAGTTGCATCTCCCCAAGGCTTTGAAAAAGACCCAAGCTTGGTTTTAGATTTTTACAACCAACGAAGAAAACAATTACTAGAAGTAAACCCAAATAGCGCCCATATAGCCATTGCTGATTTGGAAAAGGAGCATGAAGTTTTTATCATCACTCAAAACGTAGATGACTTACACGAAAGAGCTGGAAGCACCAATGTTCTACACTTACATGGCGAGTTACTTAAAGTTAGAAGTACGGTTATAGAATCTAATATTCTTGATTGGAAAAAAGATTTGAATTTGGGAGATTTATGCAAAGATGGCTATCAATTACGTCCACATATTGTTTGGTTTGGAGAGGCTGTACCAGAAATGGAAAACGCCATAAAAACGGTAATGCAATCGGATATAGTCATCATCATCGGAACCTCCATGCAAGTATATCCTGCTGCTGGCTTGATGCAATATGCAACATCGAACGCTAAGGTGTTTTTTATAGACCCTAAACCTTCTATTAATTCTACAGATAAAATTACCGTTATAGCAGAAAATGCAACTATAGGTCTTCCAAAAGCGATAGAAAAAATTAACAATCTGTAATTTATGGCTTCTGAAGAATTATATAAAAAACTAAGTTATACCAGAGCTTATCGTCAAACTCGTTTAGATGTAGCACAATGGGTGATGGATAACCCTGAAACCTTTCCAGACTTATTATACTTTTGCTTTCAGAAAGATGAAGAAATATCGTTTCGAGCTACATGGATACTCGAATATGTTTGTCTTGCAGATCTTACACTTTTACCCCCCTATCTAGATGTCTTTTTTGAAAAATTACCCAGTATCTATAAAGACCAGTCTGTACGTCCTCTTGCCAAAATATGTGAAAAATTAATGATTGCATATTATAAAACAAAAAACGAAACTATTCTAAAAGAGATAACCGAAACTCACAAAACTACCATTACAGAGTGTTGCTTTGATTGGTTAATTACAGATCAAAAAGTTGCTTGTCAGGTATACGCTATGTCAACGTTATATTTTCTTGGAATAGAATACGATTGGATTCATACAGAGTTGAAAATTATTATTGAAAGTAATATCCACGAAGGCAGTGCTGCATATAAAGCAAGAGGCAGAGTAACTCTTGAGAAAATTAGGAAGTATCAGCATTCCAATAAAATTTAAAGGGCGCCTAACTAAAACATACAATAATCATAATCTAGTGTTGAATGTTTTTTAATTTTTTCAAAATTAAAACTCACAACTCTATACTCATAACTCTTAACTCTTTACTACCTTTGCAGCTTCAAAATTTAAACTATGTCAACTCACGCACTACAAGCTATATCACCTATTGACGGAAGATATGCATCAAAAACAAGTTCATTAATCCAATATTTTTCTGAAGAAGCATTGATTAAATATCGTGTTCAAGTAGAAATTGAATATTTTATCGCATTAGTTGAATTACAATTACCTCAGCTTAGCAATTTTGACACTTCTTTATTTTCTGAATTGAGAAAAATATATGTCGATTTCTCAACGGAAGATGCACAACGTATTAAAGATATAGAAAAGGTAACCAACCACGATGTTAAAGCGGTGGAGTATTTTATTAAAGAAGAGTTTGATGTTTTAAACTTAAAGGAATATAAAGAGTTTATTCATTTCGGATTGACTTCTCAAGACATAAATAATACTGCAGTACCAATTTCACTAAAAGATGCAGTTAACGAAGTATACATTCCTCAATTATTAGAATTAAAAAACAAACTAAAAACTTTAGCTACAGATTGGGCAGACATTTCAATGTTGGCAAGAACTCATGGTCAACCAGCTTCTCCTACTCGTTTAGGAAAAGAGATAGAAGTTTTTGTAGTTCGTATAGAAGAGCAATTCGATATTTTAAACGAAATAAAGAATGCTGCTAAATTTGGCGGTGCAACAGGTAATTTTAATGCTCATAAAATAGCATACCCTTCAATTGATTGGAAAGCTTTCGGACAAGATTTTGTTCAGAACAAATTAGGATTACATCACTCCTTCCCTACAACTCAGATTGAACATTACGATCATATGGCTGCAATGTTCGATTGTTTAAAAAGAATCAACAATATACTTATAGATTTAGATCGAGATATTTGGACCTATGTATCTATGGATTATTTTAAACAAAAAATTAAAAAAGGGGAAGTTGGTTCTAGTGCTATGCCACATAAAGTAAATCCGATAGATTTCGAAAATAGTGAAGGTAATTTAGGTATTGCCAATGCAATTTTCGAACATCTTTCTGCAAAACTACCAATAAGTAGATTGCAACGTGATTTGACTGACAGTACAGTTCTTAGAAACATTGGAGTCCCTATTGGTCATACTTTAATTGCTTTTCAATCTACCTTAAAAGGATTAAGTAAATTATTACTTAATGAACCAAAATTTAAAGAAGATTTAGAAAATAACTGGGCTGTAGTAGCTGAAGCGATTCAAACCATTTTACGTCGTGAAGCTTATCCAAATGCTTATGAAGCTTTAAAAGGATTAACAAGAACCAATGAAAAAATTAATGCTAATTCTATTGCTGCTTTTATTGAAACCCTAGAAGTATCAAACAGTGTTAAGGAAGAAATGAAAGCAATTACTCCTTCAAATTATACCGGTATATAATATCATTAAGAGTGTAACAAAGTGGAGTGAAGAATCTATCTATCATTCAGACGACTGTAAGGAGGAAGAATCTCTATTAACCATATCGAGATTCCTCGTCGCTCGTTCCTCTCTCTGTCGGAATGACAACTGAACAAAAAAAGACCTACTAGGTTTTAAATTCTAGTAGGTCTATAAATTTAATCTATTTTTCTTTTACATATCGAATAATCCACCTATAGAACTTAGTTTAGAAACATCTAAATCCCCTTTTTCAATTGAGTTCATCAATTTTATCATTTGATCTGGTCGCATATTATCACCCAATAATCTAAATAAAGCAAATCCTTTTTCATCATCACTTGCGAAAACAATAATTTCACTTATCGCATCTTCCTCTCCTAAATACTTTAGGGTTGCTCCTCTTTTATTAGAACCAAACTTCATTAAAGTTTTGTATTTCTCTTGACTAATAATGTCTTTAAGCTCTTGCTTTTTTACTTCGTAATTCGCGTCGTTATCTCCATTTAAAGGATAAGCAACCACATTTATTTTCTTTACCGTTTCCAGTATATCTTTCTCTTCTTGTGATAATGAATTACTATCTGTTTGCAACAAACTTGCTGCTATATCCACTTTTAGAAAAGAATCATCGTCTTGTCTGTCTACCAAATAACGCTGCAAAGATTGTTCGTTATTACAACTAAATAATGTTAGTGCTGCTAAACTTATTCCTATTACATATTTTATAAGTACCATAGCTCTTAGATTTTATTTTCAACATTCTTTAATTCTTTACTTCCAGGAATATTTAAATCGCTGGTAAGCTTAGAGATCTTCTTTAGATCTATATTACCGGTAATACTCATAATTACAGTTCGATCTTCTCCCTCTATATTTCCAGAAAAATGCATTAATAGTTCTTTTACATGATTTTCATCACTCCCCTCTTTAGAGTAGAACTTAATATTTTTTCCTTCATCTTTTACTCGCATTAATTCTGAAAGCCCTTTAGAACTTGCTATGTATTTTATTACTGCTGCATCCATTCTCGCTGCAACTTCGGCATTTTCTGTGGTATACACTTTTATATTCTCAAGATTGTTTACCAATTCTAAATATTCTTGAGCTTCAGGATCGCTTGAATTTAGATCCATCTTACTTAAAAGCTTGAACATGTTTTTGGTAACTACTACTGAGGTTACATCGTTTTCGTCTTCAAATGAATCGAAGGCATTTTGTGCACTCACTAATAATGGTGCTACTAATAATGTAATTAAAATTGCTAACTTTTTCATAATTTTTGATTTGTTATTGATTAATGATTATTTTAAAATTAAATTTTTGGATTCTGTAAATTGACCTAAAACTGCTAATTCTTCGGTTCCTTTATTAAAGCTTTTTGAAAGTAATAGTAGGGTTTCTTTAGTTTCATTAAAAGCCATTAATGCTTCTTGTTCTTCTTGAGATAATTGATTGCTTGGTATTAATAAACTAGCCACACCTATAACAACGATAAAGGAAGCTGCAATACCATACCACCATCTCCTTGTTTCCTTAGAAGTTGAAACTGTAGGCAAAACAATCTCTCGTTCTAAAACTTCTTCTTGTGCTGCTTTTAAACCAACAAATAATTGTTGATAGGCTGCTAAATGTGGCGCTACGTTATTAGTAGCAAAGTAATCTCTTAGTATCGACTCTTGCTCTAGGCTTGTTTCGCCTTCAAAATAAGCTTCTAATAAGGTTTCTATTTTAACTAACTCCATAGTTATATTGTTTTATTAATTTTTCTCTTACCACTTTACGAGCTCTGGATAAAGCAACTCTAATTGCTGTTTCATTTATGTTGAGCATTTTTGCAATTTCATTAAAATCAAATTGCTCTATATCTCGTAATTGCATGATTATTTTTTGTTTCTCGGGTAGTGTTTCCATTATTTTAAATACTAGAGCCACTCCTTCATCTCCATCAATTTTTCTTTCAATACTATCTGGGTTTTTATAATTACTATGTACTATTTTTAAATTGGATGCCTGTCTAGATTTTAATCTGTCTAGCCTTTCCATAATTTCAAATACACTTCTTGAACAGCATCTTCAGCTTCATCACTAGAAACTAATAACCTTTTAGCGAGTCTATATAACTTATCCTTACAAGGAAGTAGTAATTCTATAAATTCTTTCTGATTCAATTGGTTTAGTGTTTATTTTTGCTGTTATATTAAGATGACGAGGTACATTAAATTTTGTTACAAATTAAATAAACTTATTTTCTTATTTACAATATTGTCCTTATTTTAGGAGTTTACAAATCAAATCGATGATACCCTTTTTATGAAAAAGAAAATACTCTTATTACTTATAGTTATAGCTCCTTTATTCACTTCTTGTTTTGAAGATAACGATGATAACATACAAACAGCTTCAGAATTAGATATAAAAAACTTTATATACAGAGGTCTTAACTTCTTTTACCTTTATAAAGCTGATACACCTGAATTAGCAAATGATGCCTTTGCAAATCAAAACGATTTAAATGGTTTTTTAAATTCTTACGATTCTCCCGAAACCTTATTTGATTATTTAAAGTCTTCCCAAGATCGATTTAGTCTTTTAGTAGACGATTATATTGAACTTGAAAATAATCTGAATGGAATTACAAAAAATCATGGAATGGAATTCGGACTCATCTATTACCCCGATGGTAGTAATAATGTTTTTGGATATGCTCGTTATATATTACCAAATACAGATGCGGAAGCAAAAGGCTTGGAACGAGGTGTTATTTTCAATACCATGAACGGTGTACAGATTAATGATACTAATTATAGAGATTTATTAGAGCTCGAAATTTACACTATAGGCTTAGCAACTTTTGAAGGGGAAGACATTATACCTACTGGGGAAAGTGTGGAGTTGGTAAAAGAAATATATACAGAGAATCCAATTTATATTGCTGAAACACTTACTATTGAAGGTCAAAAGGTAGGTTATCTTATGTATAACTCTTTTACAGAAGATTTTGACCCACATTTAAATGCAGTGTTTGCTCAATTTAAAGCAGATGGAATTAGCAACTTAATATTAGATGTACGTTATAACGGCGGTGGTTCTGTGGAAACTGCTATTGATTTATCAAGTATGATTACGGGTCAGTTTAACAATCAGCTATTTATAAATGAAGAATGGAACGATGATCGTCAAGCAGACTATGCAGCTCCAAATTTATTTGATAATCAGATTCATACTGGTGAAGCAATTAGCAGTCTAAATCTTAATCATGTTTATGTATTGACTACAGGACGTTCAGCTTCTGCAAGTGAGTTAGTGATTAATGGTCTAGATCCTTATATCACAGTTACTCAAGTTGGAGCAACTACCACAGGGAAGTTTCAAGCATCTTTTTTATTATATGATGCTCCTGCACCAAACTTTAGCAGGAACCAAGCAAATCCAGGACATACTTATGCAATGTTACCTTTAGTTTATAAGACCGTTAATGCAAATGGATTTACAGATTTTATAAATGGATTAGATCCTGAGATTGAATATTTAGAAGACTATGCAAACCTTGGTGTTTTGGGTGATGTAAATGAACCATTATTAGCTGCTGCCTTAAATGATATTATATCTATTCCACAACCACAAGTTAGAAATAACATTCAATATGAAGAAATTTCGGAGAGTAAAGCTTTATTACCTACCTATCAGTTAATGGTTGTTAAATAACAATGTCATTCAGAACGAAGTGAAGAATCTAAATATTTTAGAAAGCGAGATTCCTCGTTTCCTCGGAATGACAAATAAAAAAGCATCCTATAATATTAGGATGCTTTTTACTATTACAAAACTTGTCAAAATACGGTTATTGAGCTTGTCGAAATATCAATTAATTGTTTAGTAGTTAAAATAAATTCCTCCTGGAATAATTCCAACAGAAAAACTATTAGTTTCTGTAGTTGAACCTCCTAAAGGACTGAAAACCTTAATTTCTCCATTACTATTAAAATCTCCAGCATCTGAAGCATAAAGTCTTTTTGAAATAAGGCTAAATGACAATGAATAAAAAGATCCTTCAATTATCTCCCCAAAAGTATCTATTTCATCATACCCATAATTATAATAAATGTTTCCATCTATTAAATACATAATAAGATCATAATTAAGTATTTCTCCAACTAAATTTGAAGGGTGACCAATTAGATTAAAATCAATTTTTTTTATAGTTGAAAAATCTTCTAAATTAACTTCATATAAACTTCCTGCTGTTTCTTCTCCACTAAATTCTGGCTTACCACCACACATAACCAACAACTTGTTATCCTCATAATGAAAAGAATTAGGAACATCTCCAACTTCAATTATAGTTTCTACTGTATTCGAATCAGCATCAATCACTGACAAAATATTATTATAATCATATCCTCCTTGGTGTAATACTATAATCTTATCTCCTGAATTATTAATATTATAAAGAATCTTTTCAGGGCCAAAACCAACAGAAATTGTAGAAATAACCTCATTTATTGACAAATCAATTACTGCAACAAAATCATCAGTATTGTCTAAAGGATCTCCCCAATTAGTAACATAACCTCTAGAACCTATGATAGTAATATACCTAGGATTGTTTAATCCTTCTTCAATTATTGCCTCCTCTTCAAAAGTATAACGATTTACAACAACAACTCTATTGGAGTTATTTACAACAATGTAAGCCATATCCCCTTTAAGATACATGGATTGAACAATGTTTCCCAATTCCGAACCATTTACATTTTGGTAAATATTATTTTCTACTTCATTTGTTTCATTACCTATAAAAGATATGGTTCCTGTTCCTGCCCCAAAAGGTCCTTCGTTAGTAATTAGTATTCCGTGATCATAAGCACCTAAAGGTTCATGGATAACTTTATCGTCGTCATCACTGCTACAAGAAAAAAGCAGAAGAGCTGAAACAAATAAGTAAATAAATCTTTTCAATAATTTCATTTTTTAAATTTTATAATATTACAGAGATATCAATGCCAAATATAATTGCAATTGACACAAAATTGTTTGAAAAACATTAATTTATTTAATCATTAAAATAAACTCCACCAGGAATAATTCCAACTTCCATGCTTTGTACTTCAGCATTAGAAACAAGGTCATATACTTTTAATGTCCCATTACTTGCAAAGTCACCGGCATCTGTTGTATATAGCATCCCATTATTCGCTGTTAGTGAATAAAAGAATCCATTAATAATACTAGAAGTTGGCAAAGAAGTGCTGGCGGTATCTTTACTGAAAACAGCACCGTCTAATCCATAAATTAAATTAGTCCCATCTATAGTTAAATTAATAGGATGTTCGATTAATTCAAAATCAAATGCTTGTACTACTTCATTAGTATCTACATCTATTTTAACCAAACGCCCATTACTTTCACTTATAGCCCAATTTGGGTTTCCCTCACACAATACCCATAAATCTCCTTCAGAAGTAACCATAGAATTAGGCACATCTCCTACTTCAATTGTAGAGACAACCGTATTACTTTCAGCATTAATAACAGTTACTATGTTATTTTGACTAAAGCCCCCTTTATGTGCTACATAAATATTCCCTCTACTCTCCATAATTTTTTCTGGTCCAAAGCTTACAGATAATTTTGATGTTATCGTATTGTTTGCTAAATCAATTACTGCTACAAAGTCATCCGTTTCATCAAAAGGATCCCCCCAATTAGTAACATAGCCATTAGTTCCTATAGCCACAAAATATCTTGGATTATTTAATCCTTCAATAGTTGTAATCGTTTCAAAAGTGTAACGATTCACAACTTCGATTTTATGTGAATTATTTGCAATAACATAAGCATTGTCCTCACTAAACCCCATAGACTGAACTATATTTCCAAGATCTGTTCCATTTACATCGTTAAATATTTTATCATCATTAATTGTATAATCGTCTGAGATAAATGATACGGTTCCTGAACCTGTTCCAAATGGCCCTTCATTTGTAATTAAAATTCCATTTTCGTAATCTCCTAGTGGCTCTACTACATTATTATCGTCATCACTGCTACAAGAAGCTAATAATAAACTGGCAATAAATAAATAAGTAACTCTTTTTAATAGTTTCAAGTGTCCAAAACTATTTGATAAATTGGTCACTTGATGTTCGCTAAAAACCGTTCTTTTCATTGTTATAATTTTACTTGCTCGTTTCATTTTTTTAAAATTTAAAGTTTAAGAATAATTGATAATTTCTATTAGGCATAGGCCTATAAGCAACATTTTCGTAATATATATCAAAAATATTGTTGATTTTAATTCCTAATTTAATAGGGGATAATTTGTTTTTAATTTTATAATTCAGTCCTAAATTCGAAACAGAATAGGATTCTAGTGTGTTACTATTATCGGTAGTTGTAAATACCTCACCGTTATAAAGAATTTGATAATAGGCAGAAAATTGTTTAATGGAATAGTTTAGTAATCCCGTAATTTTATGAAAGGGAACATAAATTAATTGTTTGTCCTTTTCTTTATCTATAGCGGAAGTATAGGCATAGTTTCCTGAAATATCCACTTGGTGTTTTTTAAAATTCTTTGAATATATTCCAGTAAATTCTAGTCCATAGTTTTCAGTTTCTGAAATATTTACTGGTGAAAACTGCCCATCTTCACCAGGCTGCCATTTTATTAAATCTTTTGAATGGATATAAAAACCATTAAAAAGTATTTGAAAATTATTCCAATGAAACTCATTCCCTAATTCTGCTTGATAGGAAGTTTCTGGATTTAAATCTTCATTTCCTCCCGCAACCCAATACAAATCGTTAAATGTGGGTACTCTATAATTCTTGGAAGCATTTCCTTTTAAAATATACCAAGAGCTTGCATTGTATTTTCCATCAACTGCAAAAAGAAAAGGGTTTTCAAAATCATTTAAAAATTCTTGCCTTAAATTAACACCGTAACTCCATTTTTCATTTATTTGATGTTTTAGTAATAACACTGCAGCTATTGTATTTCGGTCATTAGTGCCAATATTATCTCCTTCCGCTTTTATGTAGGTATAGTTTAAAACAGTGCTTACTTTTATTTTATTATTTAGCAAATAATCCAGTTGATAATCCCCAAGGATAGTATTTGATTTTCCTTCAAAAAAGAGTGTTTTATTTTTATCTGGAAAATATTGATACCTTTCAAAGAGATGGGCTCCTTTTACAATCGATGTAAATTTTCCAGTTTTCGCATTCCAACTTACTAGATTACGAGTGCTAACATCTTTATAATTGTCTTTGGCAGGTGCAGTAATACTTCCTGAAAAATTACGATCACTATAAAAATAATTGCTGTTCCAAGTAAGCGTGCTTTTTTTAAATTTATAGCCTGTATTTGCAGCAACATTAAATCTAGAAAACTCCCCATTTTCATTCTTTTTATCGGTTCCCAAATACTCGTAATCATTTTCTGAAGAAACAAAATCAATCCCTAAATCAAAATACATGTTCTCCTTAGATTGTGTGGTTTTAAAACTTCCTTCAAGGGTTGAGAAACTCCCATATAATAACCTAAGGTCATTACTTTCTTTCTTTTTAAATGAGATTTCATTATTTAAATGAATACTTCCCCCTACTGCTCCACTACCATATTGGGTACCCCCTCCTCCATTTCGTATGGTAATATCGGTGAAAGAACTAGGAGATATGGTATTAAAATCGGTTTGCCCCGTTAGATTGGAGTTAATAGATATTCCATTCCAAATTACTGCTGTTTGCTGTGCATTTGTTCCTCTAAACGATGGCGATGAGACCATTCCATAGCCATTTTCTTTAAAATATATGGTAGAATTAAATCGCAAAGCATCGGTTAGCGATTTTGAATCTCTTTCAATTATTGTATCCGATATTTTAATAAGCTTGTATCCTTCGGCATATTCATTAAGCTTAACATCATTCAGAATTACTTCTTCCAATTTTTGTATAGAATCCAACTGCGCATACAAAGGTGTAGCACATAAAAGTAAAACAGATGATATAATTAATATTATATATTTCATATTCTAGCTCCTATCCCGAGAGGTCGATAATTAAATTAATGAATATGGCAGGTACAACCTTCCCGTCCTATAAATTGACAGTGGTTAAGATTTGACAGATCCTGAAATAAATTCAGGATGACATACAGTTGCGGGAACAGCTTCGGATTTTAACCGAATTCCCTTTTAAGAGCTTGTCTGTTCGAGCGCAGTCGAGAACTAAAACCCCAACTAATACACGACAAACATCACTCACCAAAATTCTTTGCAAAAGTAACCATTTATTTATATACGTTCTTTACACTAACAATTATTTTATTAAATTTCTTTAAAACTTTGTGTAGCTTTGTGCCTTCTTTGTGAACTTTGTGTAACAAATAAAAATATCAATGCAAAAACAATTATTACTATTAATTGCTTTACTTTTTATCTTTTCGTGTAAAAATGATGAAAAATCATTTCCAATTTCTGAAAACAAAAATCAAAATTCTAAAATAGAATTCGCCAATGGATTTACAATTGCTTATCATGACGGATATAAAGTCATCACTTTAAAAAATGCTTGGCCAGGAACTGAAAAGGTGTTTACCTATGCACTCGTTGAGAAAGGTGTTTCTATAGATTCCTCTGAAAAATACGATGCGATAATCAAAGTTCCAATTAATGAAATTGTAGTTACTTCAACAACACATATTCCTTCCTTAGAAATGCTGGGGGTTAGCAATACACTCGTTGGATTTCCTAATTTGGATTATATTTCTTCAGATGAAACAAGAAAGCGTATCAACGATGGCTTTGTTTCCGAATTAGGTAAAAATGAAGACATTAACACTGAAGTTCTTATCGAATTAAATCCAGATCTGGTTGTTGGTTTTGCTGTAGATGGAAACAACAAAGCATTTAATACTCTTAAAAAAACAGGAATACCCGTTGTTTATAACAGCGATTGGACAGAGTTTAATCCTCTTGGAAAAGCGGAATGGATTAAGTTTTTTGCTGCTTTTTATAATAAAGAGAAAATGGCCGATAGTATTTTTTCTGAAATAAAAAATAATTATCAAGAAGCAAAAGCATTAGCTCAAAATGCTAAATCTTCTCCAACTGTACTTAGTGGTGCTATGTATAAAGACGTTTGGTATTTACCCCAAGGAAAAAGTTGGGCTGCACAATTTATTACAGATGCCAATGGAGATTATCTTTGGAAAGAATCAGCAGGTACTGGAAGTTTATCACTTAATATAGAAAGCGTTTTAGATAAAGGAGCACAGGCAGAGTTTTGGATTGGACCAAGTTATTATACCAGCCTTCAACAATTAAAAGAAGCGCATAATGTTTACCAACAATTTGATGCTTTTAAAAATGACAATGTGTATAGTTTTGCTAATAAAAAAGGAGAAACTGGAGGCTTGCTCTATTTTGAATTAGCACCAAACAGACCCGATCTGGTATTAAAAGATATCATTAAAATATTACACCCAGAATTATTGCCAGAATACGATTTCTATTTTTTTAGTAAGCTGAAGAATTGAAGTTATTACTCAAAGGACACAGAGTACCACAAAGTATCACTAAGAAATTTCTTTTAAAGCCTTTGTGAATCTTTGTGTAACTTTGTGGAACAACTTTTAATCAAATTAATATGACAGAAAATGAGCTTTCAAAAATCATTATTGGTTGTGCAATTGAAGTCCACAAACAACTAGGCCCTGGCTTATTAGAATCAGCATATCAAGAATGTTTATTGTACGAATTAAAACAAAAAGGATTAATTGTTAAAAAAGAAAAACCAATACCAATTGTTTATAAAGACATCAAATTAGACCACGGTTATAGAATAGATTTATTGGTAGAAGAAAAGGTTGTTATTGAATTAAAGACAGTTGAACGATTTACAGATGTACATTTGGCCCAAGTACTCACTTATTTAAAACTTGGCAATTACAAATTAGGGTTATTATTAAATTTTCATACTACTGTTCTAAAAAATGGTATAAAAAGAATAATAAGGTAATAATTGGAAACCTCAAAATCATACCGATCTTATTTTATCATACTAGTACTCTTATTGGTAGTTACTTTTGTACTGAATTTAAGTTTGGGCTCTGTTTCTATTCCGTTTAAGGAAGTTTTTTATGTTTTATTCGGAAGTGAAACCACAAAATCCTCTTGGCAATTTATACTATTAGATTACAGATTACCAAAGGCAATTACAGCTATTTTGGCTGGTGGAGGATTGGCTGTTTCAGGATTATTGATGCAAACCCTTTTTAGAAACCCACTTGCTGGTCCGTTTGTACTAGGCTTAAGTAGTGGCGCAAGTTTAGGTGTTGCGATATTAATATTAGGAGCAGGTATGTTTGGAGGTGCATTGGGTGGATTATTATTGAGTTCTTGGAGTCTAATTATTGCTTCTGCTTTGGGAAGCTTTTTGGTTTTACTCGCGGTTTTATCTGTTACCTTTAAAGTAAAGGATACCATGGCCATTCTAATTATTGGCTTAATGTTCGGTAGTGTTACTGCTGCAGTAGTTTCGGTGCTTTCTTATTTTAGTGATGCCGAGCAATTGCAACAATTTATTTTCTGGTCTTTTGGTTCTTTAGGAAACGTTTCATGGGAAGGAGTAATTTTATTAAGCATTTGTTGCTTTATAGGAATTGTGCTTAGTTTTATTTCAGTAAAACCCTTAAATGCATTATTACTTGGTGAAAACTATGCAAAAAGTATGGGACTAAATATGAAGAAAACAACACTGTTAATCATATTTGCTACTAGCCTATTAGCTGGAGGAATTACCGCTTTTGCAGGACCTATTGCCTTTGTAGGCATGGCAGTTCCACATCTAACTCGACAATATTTTAAAACCTCCAACCATTTAATATTATTACCCGCAGTATTAATAAGTGGTTCCATATTAATGTTACTTTGCGATACCGTTGCACAATTACCTTTTAGTGAATATACGCTACCAATTAATGCTATTACTTCATTATTAGGTGCCCCAGTTGTAATTTGGCTGATTGTTAGAAAAAGAAAATTATTATTTTAATGGCTTCAGAAAATAAACATACCGTTTTAAAAGTAGCAAATTTAAGTATTGGTTATACTACCAAGAAAAAATCTACTATGATATCTGAAGGTATTAATTTTTCTATCCATAAAGGGGAATTGGTAGGTTTGGTTGGTACAAACGGAATTGGAAAATCTACCTTATTAAGAACCTTAGCTGGGATGCAACCAGAATTAAAAGGAATGGTTTCTATTAACAATATTCCATTAAATAGTCATACATCAATACAATTAGCAAATAAACTAAGCATTGTTTTAACAGAAGCACCAGCTTCCAAGACTTTATCAGTAATCGAATTGATTTCATTAGGCAGACAACCCTATACCAATTGGGTGGGAAAGCTTTCTGAAAATGATAAAGAAATCATACAAAAGGCATTAAAAGCTACGGAAATTGAATCTTTATCTCAGCGAAAATGTTTTGAACTTAGTGATGGACAACTGCAAAGGGTAATGATTGCTAGAGCCTTAGCGCAAGACACACCGCTTATACTGCTAGATGAACCTACTACACACCTCGATATGTATCATAGGGCTTATATTTTAAAGTTATTAAAAAAGTTGACAAAAGAAACAAGCAAAACCATTTTGTTTTCAAGTCATGAGATAGATTTGGCAATTCAGTTATCTGATAAAATGTTAGTCATGACTCCTGAAAAAGTACAATATGCTGACCCTGAAAGTTTAATTAATCAAGGTTGTTTCGATTCTTTATTCCCAAAAGAAACCATACATTTTGATTCTGAAATGAAACGTTTTACTTTGAAAAATTAAAATACTATGATTACCTTTATTGCATCTAGAAACTAACAATTATATCTATTTTCTAATTATGTCTGAAACTTTTCTTTTTATTGTATTTGCTATTATTACTGGATTGTTGGGTGCTTTTATTGGCAGCCGTTTTACAAAACTCAAGCAAAAATCGGAAACCAGTAAATTAGAAGCTGATTTACTTAATGCCAAAAACCAAATTGAAAAACAAGAAGTCAGAAATAATAATACAATTGATGAAAGGGAATCTATAAGAAATGAAAAGGATTCCTATAAAGATGAGCTTACCCGAAAAACTTCAGAGTTTCAAAATTTAGAGCAAAAATTAGCAGAACAAAAAGAGGAAGTAAATAAACTTCAGGAGAAATTTACCAAAGAATTTGAAAACTTAGCGAATAAAATATTAGACGAGAAATCTGAAAAATTCACAAAACAGAATAGAGAAAATTTAGACCTTCTTTTAAATCCTCTTCAGAAAAAAATAGAATCTTTTGAGAAAAAAGTTGGGGACTCCCAAACCGACAGTATAAAAATGCATTCTGCCCTTAAACAACAATTAGAAGGCTTAAAAGATTTAAACGTACAAATGAGCAAGGAAGCCATCAACCTAGCCAATGCCCTTAAAGGCGATAGCAAGGCCCAGGGTGATTGGGGTGAAATTCAACTAGAAATTGTATTAGAAAAAGCGGGGTTAAGTAAAGACATTCACTATTCTACACAAGGTGGTTTTAGAGATGAAGCTGGGAATTTAAAAAAACCCGATTTTATTATTAATCTACCAGATAATAAACATTTAATAGTAGATTCTAAGGTATCCTTAACTGCTTACGAAGGCTATTATAGCGCTGAAGATGACGATACAAAAGAAACTAACTTAAAAAAGCATTTGCAGAGTATTAAAAAACATATTAAAGAATTAAGTGAAAAACAATACACAGAGTTGTATGGTATTAATGCTCCAGATTATGTTTTGATGTTTGTCCCTATTGAAGCAGCACTTCTTATTGCTTTTAACGAAAACAACAAACTCTATTTAGAAGCATTTGATAAAAATGTGGTTCTAGTCTCTACCTCTACTCTATTGGCAACATTAAGTACAGTATCTTCTATTTGGAAACAAGAAGATCAAAAGAAAAATGTGATGGAGATTGCAAGACAAGCTGGTGCCTTATATGATAAATTTGAAGGCTTAGTAAGCGACTTATTAGGAATTGGAAAAAAATTAGATGCTGCAAAAAGTGACTATTCATTAGCGATGAACAAACTATCTACAGGTAGAGGTAATTTAGTTAATAGTGTAGAAAAAATTAAAAAATTAGGCGCTAAAGCTAAAAAATCTCTACCAGAGGTCATATTAAAACGTGCTGAAGAGGAGAATTAAAGCTTCACTATTTTCTTTACAATAGATTGATTTTCGGTTTGGATTTTCGCTAAATATATGCCACTTTTTAGTTCTGAAATGTCTATCTGAGTTGTAGTTGAAGTAAACTCTGTACTCAACACTTTTTCTCCTAAAACATTATAAAATGTAATAGTTCCATTACTTGTATATGGCAATTTAAGATTTACAGTTTTTGATACTGGGTTTGGAAAAAGTACTGTTTTGGAAATATCCTTATCTTCATTAGACAATAATAAATAAGAAAAAATCTCTTCAATTTGCAATGTTCCGGTTACCAATTTACCTTCAAATGAGATGTTTTCATTATGGAAAATTTTAAATTCTATAACATCTTCAAATAACTCAATTACTATAGCATGAATCTCATCATAAGTCATTCCAGTAGTATCGTTTATTACCGTAAGGTTATAATAACCCAAATAGTCTATATCATAACTTTGCTGATATATACCCCAATCGCTTAACGCAGGTACAATTATGGGCTCTGTAGTAACTACCATATAGCCATTGGCACCAGTAAATCCATATCGTAAATGCAGATCGAAATCATTATCATTTTTCATAAAAATCTCATCGATATTGATTAAATACTCTTCGCCTACTGCATCATAAAAAAAATTCCCTACCCATTCCGTAGAATTTATGATTGTCATTTCTCCAACAGGAGTATTTGTAGCATCACATTCTTTTTGTAAAAATAAATCAGGAGTATTTCCTTCAACAGTTAATAACGTGATAGAGCCGTCTTTATTTGTCCATCCCTGCAAGGTTCCATCTTCAAAATCACTAAAAAAAGATTGTGAAAATAAAATAGAACTAAATAAAAAAGAAACTAATAATACAAACCTAGCTTTCATAATATATAATTTATCTAAAGTTACAAATTTTAAAATAAAGCTATCAATTTTGTAAGTTTGTCTTTTAAAATATTCAAAAATGAAAAAAGTCCTTTTTAAAATTTTAGCCGCTATTTTAATTATCGCTATCGCATGGTTTGCCTTTATTTTTTATGTTCCTTATAGTGAAGGCACACGATCTGGTGAGTTGATTAAAATTAGCAATAGAGGTGTTATTTTTAAAACCTGGGAAGGTGAAATTAGCCAAGGTATTAGTGGCGCTCAAATCTTCTCCTTTTCTGTATTAGATAAAGACAAAAAAGTAATTGAAAACTTAAAAGAGTTTCAAGGAAACTACGTGAAAGTTAGTTATATAGAGCGATATGACTCTTTTTTCTTTTGGGGAGATACTAAATATTTTATTACTGATGTTCAGAAAGAAAACTCTCCTCACTTCAATACCAATTAAAATACTCTAACTAAATTAAAACCGAAGAAGAAATCTCCATCTGCCCAGTCTCCTTCCCCTTTTACAATAAAACCTTCCTCAAACATTGCTTGCGCATTGGTGAAGTGCACTTGAAACACATGACCTCCAGTTTCTATATCTGCACCAATGGATAAGGGATTATTATAAACAGAATTACTGTTCCTATTTAGATGGATTCCATAGTCCAAATTGATACTTACTCTTTTAGAAATTTTATATCTTCCTCCTAATCCTATTGCAAACTGATCGTTTTCTTCATCATAAGCAATTGTAGTACCATCACCTTGATCTACATAACTACGAGTAGCTAAATTTTCATGAATATAACTTGGTGCTACTAACAAGGAAAGGTTTTCATTAAATTTTCTTGAAACCAAAATTTGTGAGGTATACGTTAACTTATCTTGAAAATCTATGTTTGGATAATTATCCTCTTTTAAAGAGGTATTCACCGTAACCAAATTATAACCAACAATAGATACTGGGAATCCGTTTTCCTCTTGTGGCTTTAGTCTATATTTTGCGTGAAGCCCATATTTTTTATCTTTTGAACTTCGAGCTATTCCAATATTTAACCAATCTGTAAAACCGTAAATAAATTTAATTTGGGTCACTGAGTAATCCAAGCCAAAAAAATCATCGATACCATTTTTTACCGAACCAAAACGATGAGCCACTATTAAATAAAAATCTTTTTTATTTGCCAGTTTAGTACTTTCAAAATTAACAATCTTAAGAGATTTAAAAACAGAAGATACCGTCTTATCTATAGTAACATCTCCTTCTAATTCGTCTAAAAGATCTTCCTGTGAAAAAACTAAAAAAGGAAGTAATATTAATAATAGTGTGATTTTTTTCATGAAAGTTGGTTATTTTATGATCGTAGATTGGTCAAGTTTAGCGATTTCAAAAAGGTCGTCGTAGCCTATACATCTTCCCTTTATGGTAATTTTGTCTTTTAAATTTACTCCTTGTACTTCAGTATCAAAACTACAAAGCACACTGTCATCTAATGTTATAGATTTTAAATCTATTTCAGTGACTTCTCCTGATACCTGTACTGTATTATTTAATATTTCTTCAGACTTATTGTCTTTAAAAAAAACAACTAATTCTGAAGCAGAAACCGATATTTTAGCTTCTTCCATTTTAATATCTCTATGATCTTGATACATATAATTGTATGCAAAATAAGCTGCTAAGATCAATAATACTATAGCTATTAATAATTTAGTTTGCTTTTTCATAAATTCGTTTTTAAGATTTACTTTTTAGTATAAAATTAGCCGACACATTTACTTCTTCAGCAATTTTACTACTCACGATACTTGGAATTTCAATATCAAAATCTCCAGGCTTTAAAACAAAAATAGTAGAAAGGTAAATTGTATTCTCTACCATTTTAATAGACGCTGGCACTTCTATAGATTTATCTACACCATGCATAGTAATTACCCCCTTTACAGTAAAGGTTTTATCGTTTTCGTCTAATTGAGAAATATCAAAGTCTTCTATATTTCCTTTAAAAGTAGTCTTCGGAAACTTTGAAGTTTCTGCATAATTTTCATTAAAATGCTCTTCCATTAAAGCTACTTTAAATCTAAAACCCTTCATTAATGCCAAACTTGCAAATTCTCCAGTACTTTTTAAAATAGCACTTACATTTTCGTTTTTTGCATTAACTTCTTCAAAAGAGGGGACAGATGCTTCAAAATTTATCACCCCTGTTTTGGTAATAAATTTATCTTGTGCATTCATAAAATTAAATACACTAAAAACACATAACAAAGCAATAATTATCTTTTTCATAGTTTTATATTTTAATTTTCTAATAAACCATCTTCTTCCCATTTAGAAAATAATTCTCTTTGAGGTTGAGAAAGTGGTGGTCCACCTAGTGGCATAAGACCCTCTTCTTCAGCACCTCTATTTATTCTATCTAAAAGCCCTCTGTCTAATACCGCTTCTTTTACATTATTATAAGTCACTAAAGGCATAGGTGCTCCATTTTGAGGTGGGTTACTATGGCAGCTTATACAATTATTGTCAATGATTGATTTTATGTCCAAATAAGTAACAACTTCTGGAATTGGTTCGTCATCAGCTACAATATCATCAAAGGTACTTTGTGTACAACTGGTAATAGAAATGACATTAAGTGCCATAAATAAATAAAATAAGGTGGGTTTTTTCATCCGTTGTTTTTAATAATATTTGAAGATAACAATATAAAAATAAAATTTCCTTTTCAAAAATTAATATGTTTCAAATTAAAACTAGGATTTAGTTCTAGCATTAATCTTTAAATCATTTAATTTTAGGAGTTTAAAAAAGCTTAGTTTTTTTCAAAAGTCAAATAATCTGTTCCACCATTTCCACCACTAATGTGGATCAATTCAATTTTAGTATCTGTTCTTAAAATGATGTCCCAATCTTCTGTCAATTCTTCGAAATCTTGAGGGCTTGCGAAAGAAATATTAAAATCCAAATCATCTATACTGTCATCATTGCTATTGCTGTCAGTAATACTCCAAAATCCATTATGGGTTGCATTTCCATTTTCTGCTACAAGAGAATTACTAGAGCCAAAAATAAATACATAACCACTAAAATTATTGGTTTCATCATCCCCGGAGTCAATAAATTTTGTTACCCTCCAAGTCCCTGCTCGTAAAGTGTTTTCAATATTGGTCTGATTTGTATCTGAATTTGAATTGTCATCATCGTCATTAGAACAAGATGAAACTGTAAAGATTAAAACAAATACTAGTAAGGATTTAAAAAATAATGTTTTCATTTTTGTTGGTTTTATTTATAAGTAAATCTAGATTAAAGGTGGTAACAAAGAACTGTCACCATATTTAATAGTAAGACAATTAAAAAATAGAATACCCTACTTTTTTTTAAAAAAATAAAACTTGAATACTTATAAAATTTATTATTTACTTAAGTACATTTTTCTACGAGAATAAAGTTCGTAAAACTCATCATCTTTTAAGCTATCTATAAATAAAATACTTTCTCCAGTACTTTTCATTTCGGGGCCAAGTTGCTTATTAACATTAGGAAACTTATTAAAACTAAAGACAGGTTGCTTAATTGCATATCCATTTAATTCTGGATTAAAATCAAAATCTGTTACTTTATTATGACCTAACATCACTTTGGTTGCATAATTAACATATGGTTCTCCATAGGCTTTCGAAATAAAAGGAACGGTTCTAGAAGCTCTAGGATTGGCTTCAATAATGTAAACCATATCGTTTTTTATAGCAAACTGAATATTTATAAGCCCTACAGTATTTAAAGCCAAAGCAATTTTTTTAGTATGGTCTTTAATTTGTTGCATTACAAACTCTCCTAAATTGAAAGGTGGCAAAGTTGCATTAGAATCACCTGAATGTACTCCACAAGGCTCAATATGTTCCATTATACCTATAATATAAACATTCTCTCCATCACATATGGCATCTGCTTCTGCTTCAATAGCACCCTCTAAATAATGATCTAATAACAATTGATTACCAGGCATTCTAATTAACAAATCAACTACATGCTTTTCTAATTCATCCTTATTGATTACAATTTTCATTCCTTGACCTCCTAAAACATAGGAAGGTCTTACCAAAATTGGAAAATCTAATACATCAGCAATTGCTAAAGCTTCATCTGCTGTTGTTGCAATATCAAATTGTGGGTAAGGAATATTATTCTCTTTTAATAGTTTTGAAAAATGACCTCTATCTTCAGCTAAATCAAGTGATTCAAAGCTTGTTCCTATAATTTTTACACCATATTTTGTTAGTTTTTCAGCTAACTTTAATGCCGTTTGCCCTCCTAATTGAACAATTACCCCTTCCGGTTTTTCATGCTTAATGATGTCATAAATATGTTCCCAAAAAACAGGTTCAAAATATAATTTATCAGCTGTATCAAAATCTGTAGAAACTGTTTCTGGATTACAGTTAATCATAATAGTTTCATAACCGCATTCTGCTGCTGCTAAAACTCCATGGACACAACAATAGTCAAACTCTATACCTTGCCCAATTCTATTGGGTCCAGATCCTAAAACAATGATTTTCTTTTTATCAGAAACAACACTTTCATTATCTGAATAACGACTACCATCTGCAGTTTCCATATCACTTTCAAAAGTTGAATAATAATAAGGGGTTTTGGCTTTAAATTCTGCTGCACATGTATCTACTAATTTAAAAACACGATTGACATTCATTTCTTCGCGCTTATTATAAACTTTGCTTTCTAGACATCCTAACATATGAGCTATTTGTCTGTCACCATAACCTTTTTGCTTTGCTTCAAGCATTAAGTCTCGGTCAATTGTATCTATAGTATAAGTAGAAATTTCTTTTTCTAATTGGAATAATTCTTCATATTGTTTTAAATACCACATATCAATTTTTGTGATATCATAAATCTTGCTTAATGGAATCCCTATAGCAATGGCATCATAAATAGCAAAAACCCTGTCCCAACTTGCATTAGTTAATTTATCTATAATTTGATTGTAATCTGTATATCCTTTACCGTCGGCACCTAAACCATTTCTTTTAATTTCTAAAGATTGTGTTGCTTTATGTAAAGCCTCTTGGAAAGATCGCCCAATTCCCATCACCTCACCAACAGATTTCATTTGTAATCCTAAAGTTCTATCTGAGCCTTCGAATTTATCAAAATTCCAACGTGGTATTTTTACAATTACATAATCTAATGTAGGTTCAAACAATGCGGATGTAGATTTTGTAATCTGATTTTCTAATTCATCTAAAGTATATCCAATCGCTAATTTTGTAGCCACTTTTGCAATAGGATAACCTGTTGCTTTACTCGCTAATGCTGATGAACGAGAAACACGTGGATTAATTTCTATAGCAATAATATCTTCATTTTCATCAGGTGAAACTGCAAACTGCACATTACATCCACCTTCAAAATCACCAATAGAACGCATCATATGTATTGCCATATCACGCATTTTCTGATAGGTTTTATCAGATAATGTCATTGCTGGTGCCACTGTAATAGAATCTCCAGTATGAATTCCCATTGGATCCATATTTTCGATAGAGCAAATAATAACAACGTTATCATTTTTATCACGCAATAACTCCAACTCATATTCTTTCCAGCCCATCATTGCTTTATCAATCATCACCTCATGGATTGGTGATGCTTCTAGACCTCTGCTTAGTAGTTCATCAAAATCTTCTGCTTTATAAACAATAGATGCCCCAGCTCCTCCTAAAGTATAAGAAGAACGGATTACTAATGGAAAACCATATTCTTGTGCAATTTCTTTTCCTTTTAAGAAAGATGTTGCTGTAGCTTGAGGTGCCATTGGCACACCAATTTTTAACATTAATTCTCTAAACTGCTCTCTATCTTCAGTAATATTGATGGCGTTAATATCAACACCAATTAATTTTACTCCAAAATCATCCCAAATTCCTTTTTCATCTGCTTCAATACATAAATTTAATGCAGTTTGGCCACCCATTGTAGGCAATACCGCGTCAATTTGAGGATGCTCTTTTAAAATTTGAATAATTGATTTTGTATTCAAAGGCAACAAATAAATATGATCAGCCATAGAAGGATCAGTCATAATAGTTGCTGGGTTAGAATTGATTAAAATAGTTTCAATTCCGTCTTCATTTAGCGAACGCAATGATTGTGTTCCAGAATAATCAAATTCACAAGCTTGTCCAATAACTATTGGCCCTGAGCCAATAATTAGTACAGAAGTAAGATTTTTGTTTTTTGGCATTTGTAAGGTGCTTTTTTTCTTGCGGTAAAATTACGATAGATTAGGGTATAAAAAAAAGGTGTTGCTCTAAGAACAACACCTTTTTATATGTATTTATCAACATTATTTTTTATGACGAGTTTCAGACGAAACAGATATT
>MAAC01020166.1_pt1 | contig 42647 bp, 31 predicted proteins | sample 1115981 | NCBI WGS metagenome assembly MAAC01 (sample SAMN04961126, study PRJNA320927) | seawater metagenome | isolation source: sample BD02T64 sea water enriched with oil for 64 days | place: USA:Gulf of Mexico | collected 2013-07-27 | reverse complement strand
GCCGCCTTTTTCAAAATGCGGCTCAATATCTTCAATAAACTTTTTCAAGCCCATGACTAACCTTCCTTTTCAATTGTGGTTAGGCAATCACGAAGGTATACGCCGTAATCTGTTTTGCCGGGGCAAACAAATGTACAAAGCGCTAAATCTTCTTCGTCTAGCTCTAAGGCACCAAGTTGTTGTGCTGTGTCGGTATCACCGGCAACTAAATCACGCAATAACATGGTAGGTAAAATATCTAAAGGCATAACGCGTTCAAAGTTACCAATGGGTACCATGTCACGTTCACTACCGTTAGTCGTTGTGGTCATATTGAATAGTTTCTTCGGGAAGAAATGAGACATATATGCACGCGTTACTGAAAATTTGTTTGGACCAGGATACATGTAGCCAATAAATTCTTTTTCTCGGCCTTCATGGATCAACGCAACTTGTACGTGGTAACGACCTAAATAACCGTGTACAGACGTTGCTGTAGCGCCCATTAATAACGAGCCTGAAACAACACGTAACTCACCAGTAGCCGCTTCGTTTGCTGTTAATTCAGCAGTGCTAGCACCTAATACAGTGCGTACTAAACGAGGATTTTTAGCCGCAGGACCAGCCAAAGAGATAACACGAGTATTATCAATTTCGCCTGAGGTAAAGAACTTACCAAAAGCAATAACATCTTGATAACCAAGGTGCCAAACAAACTTATCGCTACTAGCGGGTCTTAAGAAGTGAATATGTGTACCCACTAAACCAGCAGGATGTTTACCCGCAAATTCATTTACTTGTACAGCATCAGCAACAGGAATATTCGCACCTGGCGCTTTACTGACAAATACTTCACCACTCGTTAAACGCGATAAAATGGTTAAACCATTTTTAAAGGCATCCGCTTGCTCGCCAATAATAATTTCTGGATTAGCAGCAAGAGGATTAGTATCCATGGCACTAACAAAAATTGCACTCGCAGTAGAGTCTACAGCAGGAACTTTACTAAACGGACGAGTTCTTAACGCTGTCCATAAGCCTGACTCTACTAGATTATTCACCACGTTTTCGCGTGATACAGAACCTAATTCGCTGGCTGAGTAACTGGTGAACGTAATTTGATCATCGCCATCAACTTCTTTCTTTACTTCAAGGACGACTGATTGTAAAACACGTTTTTCACCACGGTTAATTTCTTTAACAACACCGGCAGCTTGAGCTGTGAATTTAACGCCTGAGTTCTTCTTATCACTAAAAATCACCTGGCCTTTTTTAACGCGATCACCCACTTTAACAAACATGGTTGGACGCATACCCACAAACTCTTCACCGAGTGTTGCAACGGTTTTGATGGACGGACCATCATGGATTACCTGCTGTGGAGCCCCTTTTACCGGAACATCTAAGCCTTTTTTTATTGTAATCATAAACACTTGCACTACTTTTGATGGGAGTATAAAAATCAAAAACCTATCAATTGTTTAAAACTTAAATTAAATTTAAGCTTTAAAAACTTATAAGCAATTGATTTCAGTGTATTTCAGTAAAGAACTTATTATTTCTTTCGAAAAAACAAGACCTACTGGCTCTAAGTTAAGTTTTTCTGGCGCGAATTCTAGCACAAAAAGCCTTTTTTATTCTACGGCCATTAGAAAGTTTTCATCACAATTTAGACTATAGTTGCATGTTTTGCCTGAAAATCAGCCAAAAGCCAATTTTTTTATTTTAACCCGCATTATATTTGTCGCTTTAACTAGCGGCTTAATGTGCTTTGTTAATAGAGTTAAGAACATAACAGCTGGGTTTTTATATCATTTAATAAAAGGAATATTTCTGGCAACAAATAATCAACAGGTTTAAAAATCGAACGGATTGATACCTCACAGAATGCAATTTCGCCCTGCACCTTTTGCTTGGTATAGCTTGGCATCAGCAGCTTTTAATTTACTGTCAATTTCACTATAATTATACGCGATAGCCACACCAAAACTCATGGTGACACTCAATGCTTTTTGCTCATGCATAATCTTCATTTTGGCAACTTTACGGCGTACTTTTTCTGCTATTTTTAAACCTATTTCATAAGAGGTATGAGAAAATAACAATAAAAACTCTTCCCCTCCTACTCGCACAACAATGTCTTCACTACGGATACATTTTTCTATCGTTCTAGCCAGTTGCTCTAACACCTTATCACCTAATTGATGACCATAATCATCATTAAAACGCTTAAAGAGATCAACATCAGCCATAATTAACACCATAGGAAAATGGCTGTTATTATTAGTTTTGCAGGTAGGAAAAAACACCGCATCAACAAAACGGCGATTGGGTAAACGTGTCAAAGCATCCGTATTAGCTTGCTGCTCTTTGCTCAGATTTAAATCACTCATTTTGATATGGCTCCGCTCTCGATAATGCTCATTAATATAACTAATGGCATTGACCACAAACAAAGAGGCGAGAAAACGAAAGCCTTCAGGTGCTCTATATTGCGCCTGTAAAGACTCTGGCCAAGCTAACAAAAACACCAATAACAAAAACAGAAAACAGTTAAACCAAAAGCCTAAACGGCGACCTAACAAGACAAAAATAATCATAGGAAAAGGGAAAGCCCAATATAAAGCGGTATTTTCAATACCACCGTGGTACACCAAAACCACACAGAAGCATATAAGAAATAGGCCGCAAATAGTGCTGCATAACTGCAAGTTATGTTTCAAATAATACAAAAATATATTTGCTGAAACGGCAATAGTAGCCGCCAACGTTATGGTGGCAATACTGTAATTTTCTTGCCTAAAATTATGATAGCTGAACGCAATCAGCATCATGACACCAAAATAACTAAAAGCTAAAAAGGAATAAAGGCGACGTTTATGATCAACATCAAGGCTGAGTGAGTCATCAAAAAAATGTGTTAACCAATAACGAGTATGCGACATAAAAGCAGGGGAAAAACTAAGGAATAAAATAACTATAGTTAATAACTTTAATTTAGCTAGGCAAAACTAGTTTTCATCTACTATTTAAGCATTTACGCTTTCATAGAGAAATAACATCAAGAGTTTTCAGCCATTATAATAATGCTGAAGGACAGATATACCGTTCATCCTGAACATAAAAAAAGGTGAACTTAAGCATGCTGAGTTCACCTTTTTATACTTAAACAATGTCGTTAATAAAACGCAGGCTACAAGTTATTAATCTCAACCAAAGGGCTAAGATCCGCATCATAGTCAACACCATCAATACCAAAACCGAACAGTTTCAAAAACTCATTATGGTAGCCAACATAATCGGTTAAATCATCAATCGTTTCTGTCTCAACCGTATTCCAAATATCAGTAATGCGTTGCTGAATACCGTCTTCTAGCTCTTTATAGTTTTGACGAAAACGCCCTTGTTCATCAAGGCGTGGGCTATCACTATAAATATTTTCTTTAAATAGGTTAGCTATTTGCTCAATACAGCCTTCATAAATACCATCCGCTTTCATGACTTTAAACATAGCGGAAATATAAAGTGGCATGATTGGAATAGCTGAGCTTGCTTGTGTTACTACCGCATTAAGTGAAGTAACACGCGCTTGACCGTTAATGCTAGCCGTTGCAGCGTTAATCGCAGTCGCGGCTCTATCTAGATCTTCTTTGGCTTTACCAATAGTAGCATGACCGTATATTGGCCATGTTAGCTCTTTACCAATGTAGGTGTAAGCAACGGTTTTAACGCCTTCAGCTAATACGTCAGCCTCTTTAAGTGCATTTAACCATAATTCCCAGTCAGCGCCCCCCATAACATCAATGGTACCTTGAATTTCAGCGTCATTTGCCGCTTCTACTGACACTGAATCAATAATGCGTTTTGAGGTATTTAAATTTTTAGTGGTAACACTATTACCAATTGGTTTTAAGGTAGAAGAATACACTTCACCAGTATCGGGATCCGTTCTACGTGGCGATGCTAATGAATAAACCACTAAATCAATTTTACCCATATCAGCTTTAATCGCTGCAATTGCTTGCGCTTTAATGGCGTGAGAAAAAGCATCACCGTTAATATTTTTTGAATAAACACCCGCTTCATCAGCCGCTTTTTGAAATGCAGCCGTATTATACCAACCAGCAGAGCCTGTTTTTCTTTCCGTTGGTGGTTTTTCAAAAAAAATGCCTAACGTACTAGCACTATGGCCAAAGGTTGCGGTAATGCGTGAAGCCAAACCATAACCAGTAGAAGCACCAATAACTAAAACATTTTTAGGACCATTTTCTGTAAACGTTTGACCTTTAACATAGGAAATTTGCTCGTTAACATGAGTTTCACACCCTGTTGGATGAGCATTAGTACAAATAAAACCACGAACTTTTGGCTTGATTACCATAAGAAAACCTTTTTATATTATTTTTATAAAGAATAAAATATGCCCATGCAACCTCAAGGTACATAGATATTGGCGCTATTGTACCTTGCTAATGAATTAAAGAGGTACGACCAATAGCAATAAATTACCAGAAAGAAAGGTATCGAGTTGCGAAGTGTTTATTAAACTCGATATTCGTCACTTATTTACTCCCACCTAAACAATTAGGTGATAGTGGCGTGTTGTCGGCGTAATAATCATGCCACTCTTTTTCAGTATAGGTATGTAATGCTAGGGCATGTATTTTTTCAGCTAACTCTTCTGACAATACCGAGTTAACAGCGCGATGGCGTTTTATCAAACGTTCATCTTCAAAGTCTTTCGAGACAATAGTCACTTTAAAGTGAGATTCACTGCCTGGCGGCACATTATGGTTACTGCTTTCGTTGATGACATCTAAATGTAAAGGTGAAAAAGCAGACAGTAATTTTTCTTCTATAGCGGCGGCAATAGTCATTATTTTTCTCTATCAATGTGGCGGATACTATTAATTTTAGCCTATTTAGCTTTATATACCATGAGTAAAAAAACTAAAACAGGTTATTTTCAATTAACTTAATGGTGTTACTAAGGTTTTATTTTAATAAATTTTGTCTGGGTGAATCAAGATATATAGCAACAAATATGACACAATAGCGCACAGATTGATGACCACCCTAATTATTAGCCATTATGTTAAGTCCATTTTCTGTTTTAGATAAACAACTCACCCTTAGTCGATTCCCTCTCGCCCAAGTAAATCGAAGCTTACAGGCTTGGGATGCTGCCGATGAATATTTGATCAATTACCTGAGCGAGCAGCAGTTAATTAAAGCTAATTGCCAAGTATTAATTTTCAACGACACTTTTGGCGCTTTAAGTACACACTTTTGCTCACGTTCATTATTAACGACTGAAGATAACGATATTAGTGATGTTACTAATGTTAGTAATGGCGGCACTGTTGAAAGTGAAAGTGAAAATGAAATTGAGCATAGTCATATTGATGAAGGCGACGTTGATGAAGGCAATGCTGATAATAGCCATGCGGCAAACGTTTACTGTGTTAATGACTCTTATATTAGTCAACAAGGTATTCGCTATAACATCCAGCAAAATCAGCTTGATGACAGTAATGTTCACTATATCAACTGTTTAGATGCCTTACCAAAAAATATTGATGTTATTTTATTTAAAATTCCTAAAAGTAAATCACTACTTATTGAGCAATTGATCAATATTAGCAACACCGTTGCTCAACAAGCGATATTTATTGCCGCTGATCGCGCTAAAGACATTCACAGCTCAACATTGAAGTTATTTGAAAAACATTTGGCGCCAACGACTACCTCGTTGGCAGTAAAAAAAGCGCGTTTAGTTTTCTGCCAACGTGATAGTGACTCAAAAGCATTTTCACCGCAACAGTCGCCATTTCCAACCGTGTGGCCAATGCATAATAAAGCCTTAGCACGTGATTTTATTATTAGTAATCATGCCAATGTTTACGCTAGAGAAAAGCTTGATATTGGCGGTCGTTATTTTATTGAAAACTTACCCCAAATCAAAGCAAATAGCCACGTCATTGATTTAGGCTGTGGCAATGGCGTAATTGGTTTAAGCGTACTGGCCAGCGAGCCAAGCGCACAAGTACAATTTGTTGATGAATCTCAGATGGCGATTACCTCAGCCGAGCAAAATATCACTACCAATTTGCCAGATTTAATCACTCAGTGCCAATTTCATCTCAATGACTGTTTAACCCATATTGACAGTAATAGCGTTGATTTAATTTTGTGTAATCCCCCTTTTCATCAACAAAGTGCCACTACCGATCATATTGCTTGGCAAATGTTTAAAGATAGCCATAGAGTATTGAAAAAAGGCGGTGAATTGCGCATTATTGGTAATCGTCAATTAGCTTATCATATCAAACTTAAACGTATTTTTGGCAACGAAACCCTTATTGCCAGCAATAACAAATTTGTAACACAATCCGCAATTAAGCGTTAATTTTAGCAACGAAAATAAAGTGAACTATCCCCAATGAAAATAACAACTATTCTGCCCCTAACCTTTGCCTTATTATTAAGCGCATGTAGCAATACGCCAAGCCACCTAATTGTTGCCCCTGATATTATTAATACACCAGGTTTGCACTATGAAAATAAACAAGCTCAGCTTGAGGTTATTGATATGCGCACCGCCAACCATATTGTACAAATACTTCAAGAAGACGAAGCGGCAACCTTAATGTCAGCACAAGTTCGCCTTGAAGACACCATACAAAAAACCTTAGCGAGTCAATGGCAAAAGCAAGGTTTGAACGTTTCATCATTAGCCACAAACACCATTAAAATTGCGATTGAAAAAGCGGTGATCAGCGTTAGCCAACAAACCATGAACTATCAATCACAAACTGAAATCATTCTGAAAGTAACGGTGAACAATGGCCAACAAACATTAACCAGCACATTTAAGAATAGAGGCAATTCAAAAGGTCCATTAAGTGCGGATATTGCCGTGTTAGAACGTAATTTTAATCAACGATTAACGGGCTTATTAACACAAATTTTAGCCAATGAAAAAATTAATGCCTTCATTAACTAAGAGCTTAAATAAAAATATTAACTAAAGAGCTTAACTAAAGAGATAATAACGATGAAACTTGTTAGCAAATTAATGCTGAATCTTTGCTTTAGCCTAGTACTGCTCACCTTACCAAGCCAAGCTAAAAATATTGCCATAGATCCAACCAACATATACCCGAAAGTGAAATTAGAAACCTCAATGGGGGTTATTATTGTTGAACTCGACCGAGTAAAAGCGCCTATCACGGTGGATAATTTTTTAACTTATGTGATCACTGGCGAATATAACAACACTATTTTTCATCGCATCGTAGATGATTTTATTATACAAGGTGGCGGTTATGACAGCGATTACACCCCTAAAAAATTTAATAAAGATATTGTTAATGAATCAGGCAATGGTCTTAAAAATGAAGTTGGCACGATTGCCATGGCCAAAGAAAGCCGCCCTCACACAGCAAATCGACAATTCTTTTTTAATATCAATGATAACAGCAACCTAGATCCTGGCCGTCATTGGGGTTATACCGTTTTTGGCACGATTATTGAAGGTGAAGAAATACTAACAGCCATGGCAAAAGTGAAAACTGATTATAACGAGTCATTGGGCTGGAAAGATGTACCATTAGAACCCGTTATGTTGATTAAAGCGACACTTTTACCTGCCGAGTAAGGCCTTTTATTCTGCACAACAATAGATTCATTCACTTGAAAAAAGATCTAACTGATACAAATATATTACAAAAACATGGCTCTTTTTTTTTGACAAACTGGTTATTATCACCGATAACTAGTTATACGCTAATCGTTGTAGCGCGTAGTTTTTATCTTAACAAAAGTAAGAAATTTTCACCTCGCGCTAATCGATTTAAATTACTTAAACATTAGGATGCTATGGATAAGCCCTAGAGATCAGTCATGATAATTGAGCAGTTTATCAACGAAAGAATTGTACAAATGACCGCCTACATTAGTGCGGTGAGCAATCAAAAGCTACACTACACAGAACTAGATAAATTCATCGTTGATACTATGGAAGAATGGGCGAGTTTAAATGTAACCGATGAAACCCCGAGTAATGCCCAAGAACGGGTTTTTTGGCATTTAATGCACGAAGTAAGTTTACATGGCGCACAAGCTTTACATCAAAATTTGTTTTTCAAAAGTGAAATGAACACCTGTTTAGACTTCTTTAATGGTGTTGGCAGTTACCCTATTGACTGTATTGGTTGGCGTCCCATTGCGTAAAACTTCCTAATTTCCTTCTGCTAAATACAACTCTCTGATAAGCTTATAAAATCGTTTTTAATGAAGTCACTCGTTAATGTCTACCACATCCTTTAAACAAGCCATTTTAAACAAGCGCATGCTAATTTGTATTTTTACCGGTTTTAGCTCTGGCTTACCTTTATTTGTGCTTTATCAATTAGTGCCCGGTTGGCTTAGAGATCAAGGGGTTAGTTTAGCAGAAATAGGCTTATTTTCATTAATAGGCATTCCCTATGTATGGAAGTTTCTTTGGTCACCCTTGATGGATAGGTACTCACTGGGTGGGCTAGGACGAAGACGCAGTTGGATGTTAGCCACACAACTATTATTGCTCTTTTCAATCGCCGCTTTTGGCTGGGTTAACCCGATAGCCAATATATGGTCAGTTGCTTATTTAGCTGCCGCAGTGGCCTTTTTTAGTGCTAGCCAAGATGTAGTGCTTGATGCTTATCGGCGCGAATTACTCCCTGATAATGAATTAGGGCTTGGCAACTCCATTCATGTTCAAGCCTACCGTTTATCTGGTTTAGTGCCTGGCTCATTAGCCTTTATTCTTGCCGATCATATTAGTTGGCAGTCTGTTTTTATGACTGTGGCGGCTTTTATGGTAGTAGGTGTTTTATTAACCTTATTTATTAAAGAATTAGACACTGAGCACAATGCGCCGAAATCATTAAAAGACGCTGTATTTCTGCCTTTTAAAGACTTTATTCACAGTAACGGTTTAAAGTCTGCCTGCTACACATTAGCCTTTCTGGTGCTATACAAATTGGGCGACAACATGGCAACAGCATTACAAACACCCTTCTTTATTGATATGGGCTTTAGTAAAACAGAAATTGGCGTTATCGCTAAAACATCTTCCATCATAGCGATGACCATAGGCATAGTGGTTGGCGGCATTGTCATGATAAAACTCAGTATTAATCGTGCCTTATGGTTATTCGGCTTTGTGCAAATAGCCAGTATTCTTGGTTTTGCTGCCCTTGCTGAAATTGGTCATAATAACTATGCTTTAGCTATCGCTATGGGCTTTGAATATTTAGGGGTCGGTTTAGGTACCGCCGCTTTTACCGCTTTTATCGCCCGAACAACAAACCCTGCTTTTGCAGCGACACAAATAGCACTTTTTACCGCACTGGCAGTTTTACCTAGAACTTTTGCTAATGCCACCACAGGGTTTATTATTGAACAAATAGGTTGGACTCAATTTTATTTTTTATGCACCGCGCTCGCCATTCCTGGCATGTTGATGCTATTTAAAGTAGCGCCTTGGCATGAGCCTACTCAACAAATAAACGCGAATAAACTATCATCTACAAGCAATTAAGCAGGCAATTAATATGATTAGGCTTTTTTTTATACTCCCTATACTCATGTGCACCGTATGGTGGTGGTACCTTAATAACCGTGGTTATAGTTTGAAAAAAGGCCTTAAAGGCTTTATTTATATCCTTAGCTTTAATGCTGTTATTATACTATTTTTTGTTATGATGATTTGGTTGACCCGTTAGCTTTCACCATCGAGCCGCGATGCTTCACAGAGGGCTCTTCGAGCCTGTACAGAGGCTTTGTTATGCTCGATGTAGTGCGTTCTGTGGTAAATATTTCTAAGCTGAATGAATATAAAGTAACAACAAATAATCAAACGGTTATTAAGCAATGTTCCCTAATATGTCTTATTATTTAACTACTAAACAATGTAACCCTAATGAATTAATGGAATTTTCATGCTAATTGTTGATCAAGATGTATTAGATGATATTGGCCGCGGTTTTTCAGTGCCCGCCCAACCAAAACTTTTATTGAACTTATTAAGGTTGATGGCTGAACCAAGTCCCGATGTTAATGCTATTGCCGAGTGTATTAGCAAAGATATTGCCGTCAGTGCTGCTATTTTAAAAACGGTAAACTCGCCTTTATATGGCTTAAGCAGAACCGTTACCGATATTAAGATGTCTGTAAACTACATAGGCATATATGGCGTCGTGATGTTGGTTACGGGTAGCTTATTAAAGAAAAGTTTTGATCCTAAAAATTGCAGTATTGATCTGGAATTTTTTTGGGGCATGACTACTGATATATCTAGCACCGCTGTCATACTCGGTAAGCAATTTAAAAAAAATATCCCTATGGATAAATTGTTTAGCTTAGGACTATTTCATGCCTGCGGAATCCCTGTTATGGCAATGAAGTATCAGAATTACCAAGATATAATAGATCAAGCACTAGTGACATCTGAGCTGTCATTAATTGAATTAGAAGAAAAACACTATCACGCAAACCATGCCACTATTGGCTATTACGTTGCCAGCTCTTGGCGCTTACCTAAAGATGTCTGCCAAATAATATTACAGCACCACGAGCGCGATTATTTAGATAAACTTGATGGCTCAACCGAGCAAGACTTATTTGCCGTCTTAAAACTGGCTGAGCATATTATGTCATTGAAACACCTAGATTGCGCTTCTCCAGACTGGGCTTATTTAGAAGCCGCAGTCCTTAGTGTTTTAGCGATAAATAAGGAGGAACTTGCTCACACTATCGCGCAAATAATCGAATCATCATAATGCGTTCTTATATTGATTTAGCCTAAACATTTTTACCACAGAGAGTGCCGAGGCAGGTTATATGCTCCATGCATAACCTAAGTAACCTACATCCATGTAAGCCTTGCTTCGCACTACACCGAGAATAATATAGCACCAGCGTAAGCTAAAATAATTCTCTAAAGTGTATTACAGCCTAGCGATAAGCAGTTATGCATTTTTTGAGCTAAACAGTTTATGAATATCCTCTTTGATCAAGTATAACGCTGGAATTAAAAACAAGGTGATCACGGTCGCAAAGACAATACCAAAGCCTAATGATATTGCCATGGGAATAATAAATTGCGCCTGTAAGCTTTGTTCAAAATACAAAGGAAATATACCAAAAAAGGTGGTTAATGACGTCAGCAATATCGCCCGAAAGCGTGCGGTACCGGCATTAATCACGATATCGATCATTCGTTGCCCTGTGCCCTTGGCTTTATTAATGAAATCAACCATAATCAACGAGTCATTTACCACTACACCTGTTAACGCAATAAAGCCATAGATAGACATCATGTTAATGGTTTTTCCCATAAGCCAGTGGCCAACAATAGCGCCAATAATACCAAAGGGAATGACCGACATAATCACTAAAGGCTGCGCGTAAGACTTAGTGGGAATAGCAATCAAGCCATAAATTAAAAATAATGCCCCTATGGCCGCTAAGCCAAGTTGGGCTAAAAAGTCAGCTTGCTCTTTACTTGCCCCTTCAACACCATATTTAACACTAGGGTAATTGGCTAGAATATCAGGAATACTGATTTCATTCATTTCGCTGATGACTTTTCTTGATTCTACTTTTTGGGCATCAATATCAGCAGAAATAGTAATAGAGCGCTTCTGGTTTACTCGAGTAATGCTTGAAAATCCTTGCCCGATACTAATATCCGCCACTTGATAAAAAGGCACTTGCTCGCCACTAGGCGTGCGGAACCACATATCTTCTAAGTCACTCACCGAAACACGATCTGCTTTAGGGTAGCGCACCATAACCTTCAACTCATCCCTGCCCCGTTGAATGCGCTGTGCCTCTTCACCATAAAATGCTTGTCGTACTTGTTTCGCTAAATCTGCCAGTGCTAAACCTAACACCTCGGCTTCAGGCTTAATACGCAACTGAATTTCTTGGCTACCTCGGCTAAATGAATTGCGAATATCATAAACGCCATCATAAGCACTCAATTTATTTTGAATATCGTCAGCGGCAGCTTCAAGGGCAACATAATCTTTACCCGTTAACTGAAACTCAATAGCCGCACCACCACCGGCATTAGCCCCAGCAAAAAAGCGTAATTCTTTGGTACCCGGAATTTCACCAATCTCTTCACGCCAAAGCTTTTCTATTTGATAGGCGTCTAATTCTCGTTGCTCTGGTTTAACAAGCTCTAAAACAAAAGTCGCTTTTGTGTTGCCATGCGTAAACACCATAGAGTGTTTAATAAATTCAACACCTTGATGAGGGTTATTCTTGGAAATAGCTTGTGCCGCTTTTTGTATGCGCTCAATCACTTTATTGCGCTCACTCACTGCGCTACCATCAATCATAGTCAAGTTTCCTTGAATAAAATCGCTAGGCACGGAAGGAAACACTTCTAGCTTTACAAAACCACCAACCAGCAAACCTATCGACAAGATTAAAATAGCAATAAAACTAGCCATAGTGTTATAACGCGCTAATAACGCTTTAGCTAACCAAGGTTTGTAGCGCTGATGAATAAAGTTCTCTAAGCCCTTTTTAAACTTAATTTGTTGACGCTCAAACCAGTTGCTGTTTTGCTCTGTTAAATGAACATATTTCATGTGCACCAAGTGAGCTGGCAAAATCCATTTAGACTCAATTAAAGAGAACATCAAACAAAAGGAAACCACTAAAGCAATGGCACGAAAAAAAGCAGCAAAGGTAGCATCTATCATTAATAACGGCGCAAATGCCGCTATGGTTGTTAACACGCCAAAGGTTGCCGGCATGGCAACTCGCATAGTGCCCTTAATAATATTATCGCGAGAATGACCTGAATGTTGAATTTCAGCATAAGCACTTTCACCAATAACAATCGCGTCATCAACCACAATGCCCAGCACCATAATAAAAGCAAACAAACTAATAAGGTTAATAGAAACAGACCAGTCGCCCAATAAAGGCATCATGATAAAGGCGCCGAAAAAACTAATAGGAATACCCAGCATGACCCAAAAAGCAATTCTGATACGTAAAAATAGCGTCAGCACAATAAAGACTAAGAAAGATCCCATCAGCAAGTTAGAAATCATCATGTCTAAGCGAGCATTTAAGTAATAAGAGGAGTCGCCCCATACGGTCAGTTTGGCACCTTCAGGTAAATTAGGATTTTTTTCTGCTACATAAGCTTTAATCTCGCTAGCAATATCTAAATCATTTTGTTCACCCGTTGATTGCACCATAATGCTGGAGGTTTTGTCACCATCAAATAAAGCAAAATCTTCTTGCTCAACAAAACCATCTTTTACGTTAGCAATATCACCAAGCACAAGGCGAGTGCCGTTACTATTAGTGCGTAACACTAATTTAGCAAACTCCTCACCAGTATAAGCTTGCCCTGTGGTACGCAATAATATGTCACCACCTTGCGTTTTAATGGTACCGCCAGGTAAATCAATGGAAGAGCGTTTTACCGCTTGGGCAACATCATCAAAGGTTAACTGATATTTTTGTAGTTTTTGTTCTGATAACTCAATAGATATTTCATAATCTCGGCTACCCACTATTTCGGCAATATTAACACTAGGCAAAGCAATAATATCATCGCGAATATCCTGCGCCATCATCTGCCGAGTGCGTCTGTCCATTGAGCCACTCACCGATAGCCACATTATTTGCGATTTAAATTTCTCTTTGGCAACAATAGCTTTTTCGGTTTGCTCAGGAAAAGTAGTAATGGCGTCCACTTGCATTTGAACTTCATCAAGCTTTTCTGACATTGAATACCCTGATTGCAACTCAATGGTGACTATGCCAACACCTTCGAGTGCCCGAGAAGTGGTTTTTTTAATACCTTCAATATCTTCCAGCGCTTCTTCTACTTTTAAGATAACCCCAAATTCAACTTCTTCTGGGGCTGCCCCTAAATAAGGCACCGTCACTTGAATACTATTAATATTAAACTCAGGAAAGGTTTTTTTATTTAAGTTTTGATAAGAGAAAAAACCTGCTACTAAAATAAAAACCATCAATAAATTTGCAGCGACATGATTATGGGCAAACCAAGCAATGATCCCTGTGTGTTGTATAGGCGTCACTGTTTTTTCTGCAGTACCGTCTGCTGATTGGTCATGACTAAGGTCGCTCATACGCCATCCCGCTCAGTTGATTTTTGTGCCCTTTCAGCCAAGTTTTTTTTAGCTGGATCCGCTAAAAGTTCACGCTCTTGCTCGCCATCAACTCTCAGTAGCATGTTAGTAATGGGTGTGGCCAATTTAGTTAAAATAAGACGCTTATCTTCTTTAAATATATCAGTAGTATAAGCATAATCTGCATCCGTTCTTAAAATATGAATATCTTCAATAGATAAACGATTTTCTTTGTCGATTAAATAGACGGTATTACCTGAATAAACCGCACCTAAAGGGATAGCAATAACATTAGCAAGCTGCTTCCCCTGAGCTTTGGCGTTAACAAAGGTTCCTATACGTATTTCATCATGTTCACTTTTAGCTAACACACCATAGGGATCATCAATTTGCGCTACCACGTAATGCACGCGATTAGCGCTATCAACAACCCCCTCATAGCGGGTTACTTTTGCTGACCACGAATGTTTTTTACCTGCAAGTTGGTAAAATAAATCGACCTGAACATTCAATTTTTCTGATTGATTAATACGAGATAAGTTTAAAAAAGCAACATCGCGTTGCTTAATGGGTAAGCGTACTTCGGCATAATCAACAGCAAAAGTATTCGCTAAAGCACTTCCCATAGTGACATATTGGCCTAAATCAACTTGTTTACTGGTTAACATAGCGTCATAAGGAGCGATTATTTTTGTACGAGCTAATTTAACCTTGGCTTCACGTAAATCAGCTTGTGCTGCGAGTACACCTGCTTCAGCTTTTTTTAACTGTGGTAACCGTAGCGCTAAAATAGGTGCTTGCTCAACAGGCTGCCCCGTTAAACGCCATTCATCTTCGGCTTGTTTGCTGCGTGCTTGCTCTTCAACTAGCAGCGCTTGGGCTGATTCAAGTTGCGCTTGCGCTCGCAGTAAAGCCACCTGATAGGTAATATCATCAATGGCAAGTAACACTTCACCCTTTTTGAAAAAACCACCCACTTGAAACTTATCGGAAACACGGGTCACCATGCCAGAAACTTCTGAGATCAAGGTTGTTTTAGTACGCGGTTCAACACTCCCTTGGCTACTAATGCTAAAGGTAATATTTTGCGCCTGCAGTGGCATAACATTAACCAATGGTGCTTTAATTTTTAAAGGCTTTTTCGCTGGCTTAGGAGCCAGTATTTGTAAAATTAGTAAAATGGCACTGGCAAATAATATAATCGCAAATGGCATTAATACATAGCGCAAGGGCACCATGCGTTGATGATTTTTTTTTAAACTTTCGTTTGATTTGTTGTTTGAACTTTCGTTTGAACTTTTTTTTGAGTCAACCGGGGGAGTTGCAGGCATAACAGCGCTTATAAAAGAATAAAACTAGGCGATTAATTTAGCGCTTATTGAAGGAAATTAATAGCTTAATTTTACTAATAAGGTAACTGTTCACCACCGAGCCGCGATGCTTCACAGAGGGCTCTTCGAGCCTACACAGAGGTTTTACTATCTTTGTTATTCTCGGTGCAGTGCGTAGCAAGGCCTACATTTAGGTCACTTAGGTTATGCATGGAGCATATAATCTGCCTCGGTGATCTCTGTGGTAAATATTTCTAAGCTGAATAAATACCTAATAAGTTACTAATAAGTTATTAATAAGTTATAAATTATTGGTGAATTTTGCCCACGATAATAACAAGGTACGAAAATCGTCAATGCCACAGGCCGCACTTTCACTTTGGTCAAAATGGATATGCTCACAGGTGAGCATTTCAGATAAAGGCTCTGCGCCATTTAAACTGGCATTGGTTTGAATTTCTACATCGGTTTGGCTAATAGCCACACTATATTCATGACCTGTAATAACAATTTCACTTTGTTGGCCTTTTTCGACCTGATCAATAGCGGTTAATAATTGCGTTAATTTATTACTATCATGCCCCAATTCTACTTCCACCCAAGGGCCTACCACTTCATGCTCTAAAGAAAAACGCGCTCTTGCTTCGCCCGTTATTGCATCATGTAAAAATTCGTATTCCATAAGCTTGCCATATTGTTTTGCTAACAAGTTAATTGTAGCAAAAATTAACGCTTTTAACGTCCAAAATCGCTAATAATATGCAAACTATTCATTAACCGATAAATTAATTTTACTCAAGGTTGAATAATACAAGCTCATCGCCTTATACATTAAAATTAGCAACCAAAAAAACTCAACCATTAATACCAATGACAACAACCAATAAATACTAGGCAGCATGATAGTTGTCAGTAACATAACGCCCGTTAAAAGGTGTAAATAAAAAAGCCATTGACCCTGTTTTTTATCTAAAAACCTATGCATGTGCGGAATAAATTGCATTGCTGAAAAGTTAACCATGCATAACTGCTGTAAATGGGTGTAACTTAAAAACGGCAATATTTTTAATAACATGCCTTGAATAACAGCCACTAAATAGAAATAGATAAAAATAGCCGCCATTAATAAGTTTTTATTGGCAACAATATCAGCGGTTAAATAGGTTGTGGGCATAAAATAAAAAACATTCAACACTAATAAACTCATTGCGGCTAATTGCCAGTATCGAATGGTGTTATCAGGTACTTTACGCTTTCGTTTGCTGGTAACCCACAGCAAGCTAATGGCATAGGCACCATGTAGTAATACCAGTAGAGTTAAGGCGATGGTTGGTTGAAAAAAATAACCAAGCAAAGCTATAAACACGGCGGCAGGTAAATAGCGACTAATAGTCGTGGGAAAGTTTGGCGCCACATGAAACATAGGAATAACTTGCAAGCTAACCGAAATAATAAGTAAGCCGCCCCAACCAACTAGCCCCCAAATAGCATGACTATTGGTCAGCGCTTTTGTTGCTAATTTATCAGATAACAACGTTGGCAGATCAAGCTCAATAAAGCCTATCTGCGTACGTGCCAGTAAAATCAAACCTAGCACCAACACAACAAATAGCGCGGTAATAGCAAAGCGAAAACCTATAATGGCATGTCCTTGGCTAAGTTTTTTCACTAACACCCACGCAAGTGCCGCCATATAAAGACCTAACCCAAACAACAACAGCGTAAAGCTAATCGAAAATAAGCCAATATTAGGCCAAAGAAAATTAGCCATCAAACAGAGCGTGCCTAAGGTAAAAAGCGTGTGGCAACTAGCGGCAATTAATCGGGGTTTTGCAATACCAATACCACCAATAACAGGCAGTAGTTGCAATAATGCTCCCATCATCACCATAGTTATAAAGCCCAAAGTAAAGCCATGTGTTAGTGCTAAAGTACTTGGGTGCCATCGACTTAACCACATAGCTTCGCCAGAAAAAAAGATAATGGCCGCACAAAGCAACACAAAAATGGGCGCACTAACAAAAAATCGAAAAGGTAAATCAATTGGCGGCAAAGCGTTAAAAGACAAGCCTGATATGTTCATTGGTTAACGCCTTAATTATTTTTTATCAAACGCTCAAATGCCTGTTGAGCATTTAAATAATAAATATAAAGAGTAATGTCATCTTGGCTGTGTATAACACAGTGATAAGCAAAACCTGCTGAGCCAAGTTTCTCATAAAGGGGAAAAGGTTGTCGGCGATGTTTTACTTGCAAGCATTCATGCGCTGATAATTTAGCGAGCTGCGATAATATTACCGTCATTGGCTCAGGCGGCGCTAATTCGCTAACATCAATAGTGATAAGTTGTAAATTTTCTGACATAGATTTGGGTATAAATACTTAAAATTTCAAAGTAATGGTAATAATTGCTCGATAAGTTACCTTTATGTCGTGTAACCCGTCAAGAATAACATCCAACAAGTGATTAACTACTTAATACTGATCAACTATATCTTAAAAACGAGCCGACTTTGTCCTAAATTATCAATTAATACGTCAGTTCTCTCATAAAAAATCACAACAAAAATCATTAATATGGTCAATACTAAGAATTTATCCATTAAAGAGAATACCATGAAACGTTGGAATGGCTGGGGTGATGAAAAAAACAATTTTGATTTTGAATTAACAAAATCTTCGCAACACTTTATTGAAAGTATTGTCGGTAAATCAACACCCTTAGTTTCGGCGACATTAGCTGAAACCGTCGCTAAAGTGCCTGAATCTCGTGCGCCACAGCACAGATTAATTACCACCGATCCCGAAGTGCGCTTACGCCATTGCCGCGGACAAAGTATTCCCGACTGGCTAGCCATGCGCAGCGGTGACTTTGGCGTATACCCTGACGGCGTTGCCTTTCCAGAAACTAGCGAAGATGTGCAAGAGTTGCTGCAATTTGCTGAACAAGAAAACCTTATTGTAATCCCTTACGGAGGTGGCACATCAGTATGTGGTCATATTACCCCCGAGCTAAGCGAACAGCCTATCATCACCATAGCCATGACCAAAATGAATACCTTAATGGCGTTCGACAAAGCCAGTCAAATTGCCACTTTTGGCGCTGGTACTTTAGGGCCAGATGTGGAAAAACAGTTGCAAGCACACGGCTATACCTTAGGTCACTATCCACAATCATGGGAAATGTCTACCGTGGGTGGCTGGGTTGCAAGTCGCTCTAGTGGTCAACAATCTTTGCGTTACGGGCGTATCGAAAAAATGTTTGCTGGTGGCCGAATAGAAAGTTTACAAGGTACTTTAGACATTCCAACGTTCCCTGCTAGCTCTGCGGGTCCTGATATTCGTGAAATGATTTTAGGCAGTGAAGGTCGCATGGGTATTATTACTGAAGTAAAAATGCGGGTGACTAAAATTGCTGAAGAAGAAAGCTTTCACGTGGTTTTTTTCCCAAGTTGGGAAATCGGCATGCAAGCCACCCGTGAAATAGTACAAGATGGCGTGCAATTATCCATGATGCGATTAAGCAATGCCGTTGAAACCGCGTCACATTTAAAATTAGGCGGTCACGCGCGCGCCGTTAATCTAATGGAGAAATACCTAAGCTTTAGAGGCTGTAAAACAACTAAAACTATGTTTACTTTTGGTGTCACTGGTAACAAAGCGCAATGTAAGTCGGCATTAAAATTAGTGCGTAGCCATATTAGCAAACATAAAGGCGTATACATTGGCACGCCGTTAGGAAAACATTGGCAACACAGTCGATTCCGCAGCCCTTATTTGCGCCATGGTTTATGGGATGTCGGTATTATTGTCGATACCATGGAAACGTGTCTTGATTGGTCTCTCGTGCCTGAAGCCGTAGCGGGCATGGAAAATGATATTGCTAAAGCACTTTCTACGGGTGAAAATGCTATTGAGAAAGAAAACATTCATGTTTTTACTCATTTATCCCATTTTTATGGTCAAGGTTGTAGCGTTTATACCACGTTTTTATTCCGCATGGGGCCTGATTATGCCCAAACCATGCAGCGTTGGCAAAAACTCAAAGCAGCAGGCGCACAAGCCATTGTTAGGTTTGGCGGCACAATAAGCCATCAGCACGGTGTAGGTAAAGATCACGCCCAATATCTACCCGCGGAAAAAGGCGAATTAGGCATAAAAGCCATTAAAGGGCTATGTCAGTTATTTGATCCCGATGAACGTATGAATCCGGGTAAATTAGTGCCTTAACTGCATAAAAATCAGAGGATTATCATGAGCAATAAAGTCGTCTCTTTCTCCAACAGACAAGCACTTTTAGCACAACTTAAAAAAAATAGTGATCAGCAATGGGATGTTGTTGTCATTGGTGGCGGCATTATTGGTGCTGGTATATTGCGTGAAGCATGCCGTAAAGGCTTAAAGGTTTTACTCATTGAGCAGCAAGATTTTGCTTGGGGCACGTCTAGTCGCTCTTCAAAAATGGTTCACGGCGGCTTGCGCTATATTGCCCAAGGCGATATAAAACTCACCAAGCATTCCCTGCAAGAGCGAGAGCGTTTGTTAAGTGAAGCACCTGGTTTAATTAATCGCATGGGTTATTATTTTCTTATCCATAAAGGGCAATTTCCTGGGCGGTTTATCATGGCAGCTTTACTCAGTATTTATGACTGCCTTGCCGGCATTAAAGATCATCGTTTTTTTAATAAACGTGCGGTTATTAACACCTTTAACGGCATCGAACAGCACAAATTAACCGGTGGTAGTTATTACACTGACACTGTGGTTGATGACGCGCGCTTAGTGCTAAGAGTATTACAAGAGTCAATCGCTGTAGGTGGGCAAGTGCTCAACTACGCTAAAGCGGTAAAACTGCTTAAAGATGATAACAAGCAAGTAACGGGGCTGATGATTACCGATACAGCCAACAATAGTGATGAAAGCTCAATGGAGAAAGTTGAGAAAGTTGAGCAAATTGAGCTAAAAGCGGCCGTGATCATTAATGCCACGGGCGCCTGGGCTGACAAGCTTCGCAGTGAAGTGATAAATGAAACACGCATCAGACCTTTACGGGGTAGCCATTTACTTTTTTCTCAACAAAAATTACCCATTAGCGCAGCACTAACACTACTTCACCCTGAAGATAATAGACCCGTTTTCATTTTTCCTTGGGAAGGTGTCACCATCGTTGGCACCACGGATCTTGATCATGATGAAAACCTAGCGATTGAAGCCAGTATCACCAACCAAGAAGTTGATTATTTACTTATAGTTATCAACAAGTACTTCCCACGCAGTAATATCAAAAGAGCTGATGTATTATCAAGCTATGCGGGAGTTCGCCCCGTAATTACTAAGGGCATTACTAAAGAGAATACTAAAGACAATACGTTTAACCGTGAGGCTAAAAAATCCCCCTCAAAAGAACGTCGAGAGCACGCTATTTGGGCAAACAAAGGCCTAATTACCGCCAGCGGTGGAAAGTTAACCACTTTTAGGTTAACTGCCATTGATGCCTTAAATGCCGCAATGCCTTGGCTTAAAGATAAAATAAAACTAAAACCGCAAGACTACTCCGATAAAATTTTCAATACGCCCAAGGTGAGTGATTTATCACTTAGCAAGACACTTTTAAGGGGTGTTAGTGACGATTGGCAGCAAAGAATGTTGGGGCGGTACGGCACGAATGCTAAACACTTGTTGTTAGAAACTAATGATAAAGAACTGGCATTAATTGCCTCAACACAATTTTGTCTCGCGGAATGTCGCTGGGCTGTTAAACACGAAGCCGTTATTCATTTAGATGATTTACTACTGCGCCGTACTCGCTTAGGTTTATTACTAAAAAATGGTGCCGAGCAATTACTTCCTCAACTTGCCATTATTTGCCAACAAGAGCTTGGTTGGCATGAGCAAAAATGGCAAGATGAAGTGACTCGTTATCAAGCCATTTGGAAGAAGCACTATAGTCTGCCCGCGCAGTAAAGCGAGTACGATAAAACCAGTACGGTAAAGTCAGTCTAGTAAAGAAAACTAAAAGCATAAGATAAAACTATGAGCCACAACAATAATAAAAACAATAATAATAAAAACAATGATTACCTACTGGCTATTGATAATGGCACGCAGAGTGTACGTGCCATTATTTTTGACCTTAACGGACAGGTGGTTGCCAAAAGTAAGGTTGATTTAGAGGCCTATTTTTCTAAAGCTCCCGGTTGGGCCGAACAAGAGCCTGATTACTACTGGCAAATGTTGTGTAAAGCCTGCCATCAGCTTTGGCAAAAAATTGATTTTCCCAAATCAAAAATAAAAGCTGTTGCACTAACTACTCAACGCGCCACCATGATTAATTTAGATAAAACAGGTAAGCCATTACGCCCTGCCTTTGTTTGGTTAGATCAGCGCGAACAAAAGTCATTAGCTAACATGAGTTGGTACTGGCGCGGCCTATTTAAAGTGGTTGGCGAAAGTGCCACCATTGAATATTTTCGCTCACAAGCTGAAGCAAATTGGCTCAAACATCAACAGCCTGAAATATGGGAAAACACTCATAAATACGTAATGTTATCGGGTTTTCATAGCTTTAAATTAACCGGAAAATATGTCGACTCAGTATCTAGCCAAGTGGGTTACCTGCCCTTTGATTTTAAGCGACTTGCTTGGTGCAAACCACTCGATTGGCGCTGGCAAGCGCTGCCCATCAGCCAAGAAATGTTGCCTGAACTTATCCCTTGTGGCTCAGAGTTAGGCAAAATAACCGCACAAGCCGCAACTGACACGGGCATTCCCGCAGGACTAACCTTGATTTCAGCTGGCGCTGATAAAGCCTGTGAAGTATTAGGCTCAGGATGTATAAGCCCAGAAGTAGGCAGTTTAAGTTATGGCACTACGGCCACCTTTAACACCACCAACACCAAGTATATTGAAGCGGTTAAACGCATTCCTGCCTATCCCGCAGCCATGCCAAAAACATTCAATACAGAAATAATCGTACAACGTGGCTATTGGATGGTCAGCTGGTTCAAACGTGAATTTGGCCTTCGTGAGCAGCAACTTGCTGATAAACATAACGTTGCCGCAGAAGTGTTCTTTGATGATTTACTTAAAAAAGTACCACCAGGTTCCATGGGACTTGTGCTACAACCTTATTGGAATCCAGGTATTCGTAACCCTGGTCCTGAGGCAAAAGGCGCGATGATAGGGTTTGGTGATGTTCACACTCGCGCCCATATCTACCGCGCGATTATTGAAGGCTTAGCTTATGCTCTGCGTGAGGGCAAAGAGCTGTCTGAAAAAAAATCTGGCGTTAAAATCACCCAATTAAAAGTCTCGGGCGGCGGCTCACAAAGTGATGAAGCCATGCAAATTACCGCTGATATTTTTGGCATTACCGCTGAACGTCCGCACACTTTTGAAACCTCAGCATTGGGCGCAGCCATAAATGCTGCTGTCGGTGTCGGTTTATATGACAGCTATAAAACAGCACTTGCGAATATGACTCATGAAGGTGATAAATTTGAACCCATCGCCGAGAATAAAGCGATATACGAGCAACTATATCATGACGTTTACCAAAAAATGTATCAGCGCTTAAGTCCGCTGTATAAATCTATTCGCGCTATTACTGGCTACCCTAGTTAAGCTAATATGAAGGTAGTATTAGCTATTAAGGTAATAAATAATTAGCTGGCTTTAAATTGTTCAATAAGTTGCTCACCTTCACTTAAATGTTGCGCCATCATAGGGTATAGCATCATTTCTTCTTTCATATTGTGCTGTTGCATCATTACCATCAGCGTTTCTGACAAGCCCAAATATTCATCTTTTTCTTTCGCCGCCAGCGCATTATCTAAGTCTTGCACTAAAGCACGCATTTGTTGGTGTTCCATACGCATCACTTGTGTCGGCCCAGATGTCATGCCTGTCGCTTGTTCAAATTTAGGAAATAAAGTTCCCTCTTCTTGGTCAAAATGCTTTATCAACTCTTGAGCAAAACATTGCCACTTTTCAAGTGCCAACTGCCAATTATTTTGTGCTACCGCAGTTTCGGCTTCAGAGAAAACATCATCACATTCACGATGTTTGGCGGTCATATATTCAGGGATAGAGGTCATAATATTCTGCAATTTAGTTTGTTTAAAATACTTAGTATTTTCCCGTATTAAAAGCAAAACTGCCTTGACCTACATTAAGGAAATGAAGGTTTGTTATTCTCAGTGTAATGTAGAGTGATGTTGAGTGGTGTGGTGACCTCACTACTCTTTGTGGACAAGTTGCTAAGGGCGTATATGCGCTTGTTTGTAGGTAACATTGTCAGGAAATAATGTTGCTAAGACATTATCACTGGCGAGTTTTTTTATACGCTGGTCAAAGTACTGTTTAAGTGCAAGACCTTGTGGGGTATTATGAAAAACCACAAAAAATGGCGCATACTCAACAAGCATAAGCTTGGGTAGCATTTTAGTTTCGTCATTAAGGTAGTAGTCATACCCTATCAACACGTCAACCTTAGCCTCGTTAATCAATAGTTCACATTGTTGCAATTCTGCCCGTATTATATTTTTACTGGTAAGAAAGCTAACATGTCTATTTAGCAAGGTTCCAGGGCGTAAACAGGCGACTAATTGACTGTCTTTAGCTTTAAAGCGAGCTAAAACGTCTTGAGTACGCGAAAAAACATAAAGCGGGTATTCATAATCAATGTGGTAGGATGAAAAAATAGCATTGTTAAGCTTTTCACTACGATATGCGCCAACGAGTACATCAACTTTATTTTCCTCAAAAGCTCGCACCGCTTTAGCCCAAGTTATGGTGTTTTTTTCAATGTTATCGGCTGAACTAAAGACTTCGTCAATAATATCCCAGTAAAGCCCTGAGCCATTTGAATTGGTGTAACCTAACCAATTTGCTGAAATAAAACTTATCTTATGCGTTTTTGGCAATACTGGTGGATAACTTGCTGTTATTTTATATTTTGCCTTTAATTTAGCTAAAGTCCCATTCTCTTCAAGTTGCCTAAAGGCATTCAACAATGGCTCTTTTAACCGGGCATGGCTTGTTGATAAATAATGAAAGTCATATTCATGCGCTATGGTTTCAATAATTAAATGAGGATTTTCATCTGCTTTTTCAGACAGTTGAAAATCCATAATCAAAGCTGAGTCAACACGTCTGCGCAAAATCATTTCGTTCAATTTTTGTGAATTAATGATGGCTAATTTATCCATAGAAGTTCGTAATAGCTTTACGTACTTTTCAGAGATCATACTGCCTTTTGCATAAATAATAGAGTTAATATCCTCATCTAAGCAATAACCACAACGTCGTCTATCACTTACTTTCAGTAACTTAAAGTCTAATAATTTAAAGGGCACTTTTATTAAACTGGGAAACTCTTGTTCAATAGCACTTGCTCTTGCTAATGCTGCCGTTAACTTGCCTTTTTTAACCAGCGCTAATTCATTATTGCCCGATATGGCAAGCCAATTAATGCTATAACCAATAGAAGCGTACGCATAAGATAATACTTCTTTAACATACTGTGCTTTATTTGCTGGTGGCGGTTGTCTTAAATTTACCGTATTATTTTTTTCAGGATCTGCTGAAGCTACCGCCAAAAATGACGGAGACAAAATAAAGCATAGAAATATAAAAAGATATTTTTTCATCAAGCAAGGTGAGAGACTACTTAGCATGTACCGTTATCATATAGCATCAAGTATTGAATATCGAGTGTTACCCATGCGCAATGCTTATCTCCATTTTATATTACTCGCTAAAGGATAAAATATGACCATAATGCAAAAAGTTTTCTGGCTAGTCGCCACGTTAGGTAATTTAACGGCACTGTTTTTATGGCTTGAAAATGATATTAGCTTTATTTTCTTTTTAACGCTGCTTTATACCTTAGTTGGTCTGTATGACTTAAATTACAGTGCTCATAGCTTAAACCGCCTTTACCCCGTCGTTGCTTACCTTCGTTATTTTCTTGAGTCTTTTCGAGTTGAAATTCAGCAATACTTTATTGCCAACGATACGCAAGAGCGCCCTTTTAACCGAGAGCAGCGTACCTTAGTATACCAACGAGCAAAAAATATCCGCGATACTATCGCTTTTGGTACGCAGCGAAACCTAATAGAAGAAAACTACCTGAGTTTATGGCATTCACTTACCCCTAAAAAAGTAGCCGAACAAGCAAAGCGAGTGACTATTGGCGGTAAAGATTGCCGTCTCCCCTATCAAGCATCCTATTTAAATATTTCTGCCATGAGCTTTGGAGCACTCAGTAGCCATGCCATTGAAGCACTAAATTTAGGGGCAAAAAAAGCAGGTTGTTATCATAATACCGGTGAAGGCGCAGCGAGCCCTTATCATTTAAAGCATGGTGGTGATATTGTTTGGCAAATTGGCACTGGCTTATTTGGTTGCCGTGACGAACAAGGAGATTTTTCTGCTGAACACTTTGTCGAAATAGCAACACGGCCACAAGTAAAAATGATAGAAATAAAGCTTTCTCAAGGAGCAAAACCAGGCCATGGTGGTGTGCTACCTAAAGCAAAGATCACCGCTGAAATTGCCAGTATTCGTAATATATCAATGGCTGAAGACTGCATATCACCTGCAGTCAACCCTGAATGTACCACGCCTAAAAAGCTTTTAGCTTTTATAGAAAAACTAAGAGAACTGAGCCAAGGGAAGCCCATTGGCATAAAACTCTGCGTCGGCAATCCAGCTGAATTTCTTAGTCTATGTAAAGCCATGTTAGCCACCAATATCACTCCCGACTTTATTACCGTTGATGGCGCAGAAGGTGGTACAGGGGCAGCGCCAGTAGAGTTTAGCAATCGCTTAGGTATGGTTTGCTTTGAAGGCATAAACTTTGTTCATAATGCCCTTGTCGGCGTTGGCCTTAGAGAAGAAATAAAACTTATCGGCTCAGGAAAAACGGCATCAAGTTTTGACTTACTCGCCAAAATTGCCGCAGGAGCCGATATTGTTAATGCCGCACGCACTATGATGATGGCAATTGGTTGTGTTCAATCTAGACATTGCAATACCAATAATTGCCCAACAGGTGTTGCTACACAAGATCCTCAGCGCAGCAAAGCCATTAATATTAAAGATAAAAGTGAACGGGTTAAAAACTTCCATCACAATACTTTAGAAAGTTTTTATGAACTTGTCGGCAGTATGGGGCTTGACGATCCAACCAAGCTGTTACCACAAATGGTCAAACGTCGCTCCCCTTATGGCGTACAAATGTCTACCGGTAGTTTAATAGCCCCATTAAAAGCGAATGTATTAATTGATGGCGACATTATCAATGATTCTTGGCGACATTGGTGGCATAGTAGCAGCGCTGAACAATTTTACGTTGCCGACACATACATTTTGTCGCCACCTGAATTTGCCCATAATGCGCAGCATTAAATAAACAATAATAAAGCGGTTATCATGCCGTTTTAAAGCCGTTTTAAAATAAGGTTGAACATCACAATGAAAAAAATATTATTAATACTTATCGCGTTTTTACTATCAAACACTGTTTTAGCCAGTGACACTTCAGAGGCTGTCGCAAACTTTAAAAAATCAACCCAAGTGAAGCAGTTTTTCGATCAAGCTTATGGCTATGCTATTTTCCCAACCGTAGGCAAAGGTGGTTTTGGCATCGGTGGCTCTTATGGCGAAGGCAGTGTTTTTAAAGCGGGTAAAAAAACAGGTACCACAACAATGGCGCAAGTAACTATTGGCTTTCAGTTAGGTGGGCAGGCTTTTAGTGAAATTATTTTCTTTGAAAACAAAAAATCTTATGACAACTTTACCAGCGGAAATTTTGAATTCAGCGCTCAAGCTTCAGCCGTAGCCATTAACGCTGGCGCTAATGCACAAACAAGTACTACTGGCACCTCGGCAGGCGCCGCAACGAGTCCAGACAAAAACCAGCAACAAGGTATTTATCAAAATGGCATGGCAACATTCACGCTTATTAAAGGCGGTTTAATGTACGAAGCCGCTTTAGGTGGACAAAAATTTAGTTTTGAAAAGCTTAATAAAAAAGATTAGCTAACCCTCGCTAATAAATCATTTAAAGTAAATTCAACCTTTCCCAAAGGTATAGGCAAAGGTATGAAGCAAAGCTATCATGCCTGCTCAATTTTAGACTAACATCACACGGACGTGACTCAGGGAAAAAGACAAAAATACCGCCCCAATAAATACTTTATGAGGTAATCGCTTGCCCTTGCATTATGACTGTCATTAAATGGCTTATCATCACTGCGCTATCAGTCATTAGCCGTCTCTAGCCATCACCATAAAAATGTTTATAAATTTTGGCGTAAAGGTTCTTTATCGACTATATTTTATCTCATCTACTTTTCTTAGGGACAAGAAGCCATGAAAACCTTGTTTTCACCTGCCGTTAAGCTTTCCAACCAACTATCATTTAAAGCAAAGTTTATTTTGGTCTCGCTATTATGTGCGGCGCCACTACTGTTCTTTTTTTCGGCGCTAAGCCAGCAACAGTGGCAAATTGTTGAAAATGCTAACTACGAGCATAACGCCTCGCGCTTTATTGTACCGTTAAGAAATTTAACTGAGCATATTGCGCAAACACGTGGCATGACTAATGTTTACTTAAACGGTGATCAAAGTATTAAAGACCGTATTGTGCAAAAGCGCCAACAAGTAGCACAAGACTTTAAATCGTTACTTAATATTGACCAAGAGCTCAAAGCAAAACTGACAACTAACGGCGCACCTAATAACTTTTCAAATCGCTGGCAAGAAATCAGCCAAAGCGCCTTTAATGGCCAAGCAAAACAGGTGTTCTCACAATACACTTTGCTTATTAGTGATATGCTTAATTTTATGGATACCATAGGCCGACAAGGCAGAATGCTGCAAGATAATGACGCAGCTAACAGCTATCTTATTAATAGTTTATTGCACACCATACCTAATCAAGTGGAAGCATTAGGCAAGCTAAGAGGTAAAGGAGCCGGTGTTTTATCAGCAAATGCTTTAACCCTTGAAAACAAACTGCAAATTGCCGCATTAGCAGATAATAAAAATGCGCTGATGCTTGATAAAGATATAAACTATTTATTTAATGAGGCACCTGATCTTTCTTCAACATTGTCAAATAACTACCAAGAAGTTAAACAGCAATTAACCCGCTACCTAGCTTTAGCAAACACAGAAATAATACAAGCTGAGACAGCCAATATAGCAGCGAAAGAATTTTTTGCTCAAGGTAGTCAAACTATTAGCTCCTTATTAATACTCTTTGATAGCATGCAATTGGCACTTGATGAAAGAATGAATAACCAAATAGCAAAAGCTAAAACGAGTATTTATTTTTATGTTGGTTTAATCATTATTATTGTTGTACTACTTATTTATGCCTATGCAGGTATTTATCTAGCCATAAAAATTAACCTTAGCGCAATGAAAGCATCAGCTGACGCTATTTGCGAAGGAAATTTAAATACCCGTTTAACACTAGAGACTAAAGATGAACTACAGCTTATTGCTGTTGGCGTTAATGAAATTGTTGAAGGCTTGTCTCGTTCAATTATTGCCGTACGCAGCTCAAGTAATGAAATTGCCATCGCCGCCGAACAAGTCGCTAATGGCAGCACTCAAGCAGCACAAGGCATGGCGGTACAATCTAATGAATTAGTACAAGCATCAACCGCCATTACCCAAATGAGTGCTTCCATTAATGAAGTTGCTCAAAATACCGAGCAAGGCTCTGTTGCCGCAGATAAAGCCAGTAGTGAAGCGCAAAATGGTGTCAATGTAGTACAAGAAACAATAGCTGCCATTAATACCCTAGCAGAAAACATCAACCAAGCGGCAAGCGGCACAGAAGCACTAAAAGAAAATAGCAATTCCATCACTGGCATACTTGATGTTATACGTGGTATCGCCGAGCAAACAAATTTATTAGCCTTAAATGCCGCTATTGAGGCAGCACGCGCTGGTGAGCAAGGACGAGGTTTTGCCGTTGTTGCAGATGAGGTACGTACTTTGGCGAGTAGAACACAAAATGCCACGGTTGAAATTCAACAAATGATCGAATTAATTCAATCGGGCATTGGCGATGTGGCTGATGCTATGGCAGCAAGTCAGGGGCATGCGGTCAATGCTGTTGAACATTCTCAACAATCTGGCGAGGTATTAACCGCTATTACCCAAGCCGTCAATGAAATTACTAATATGAGTAGCCAAATAGCCGCTTCGGTAGAAGAGCAGTCAGTGGTCGCTGAGCAGGTTTCTCGTAGTATTGTTAATATCAGTGATGTCGCTAATGAAGCTTCTCAAGGGGCAACCATTCTGTCGCAAACAGGCTCTCGACTTGCGGTTATGTCACAAGAGATGCATTTGATTATTGAACGCTATCAGTTAGATGAAGAAGCATTCAACCTGCAAGAGAAATCTCTGCAATTATTATCATGGCAAACACAGCATAATATCGGTATTGATGAGGCTGATCGTCAACATAAAAAAATGCTTGCTATGATGAATGAGGTGCATATTGTTAGCGCGCAAGGACATAGTAATCAATCTATTAGTCAAGCGCTTGAGGTGCTAATTTCTTATACTGAAATTCATTTTGAATGGGAAGAAACATTCTTTGATGGCTACAAATACCCTAAATCACAAGAGCATAAAAACCATCATGCGTCATTAATTGAAGAGTTACGTAATCATCAGAAAAATATAGCCGTTGGCGATCGAAAAGCCATTGATAATGAGCTGTCTTACCTTAACGACTGGCTGATTGAACATATAAAACATGGCGACTGTGATTATGCTAATTACCTACTTAACAGTGAAAACTATCAAAACCATAACGTTACAACAGCAAGTAATAATGTTGTTTCTATAGCAAGTCAACAACCTTTACGTCGGGCTTAACAATGAAGATTAAAGTTATACCATCGAGTCGCGATGCTCCACAGAGACTTTATAATTCTCGGTGTCGTGCGCTGACCTTGCTGATCTCTGTGGTTAAAATTTCCCAGCTAAATAAACACAAATTTATTAGCCTATTATTCGTTAATTTTCACCCCTAACAATTCACGAATTGATTGTGAGATTTCCTCAATACGACTCGCTTCTACAGGAGCGATAAAAATGGTGTCATCGCCAGCAAGCGTTCCTAAAATACCCGCCGACTCGCCCATACTATCAAGCATTCTTGATATCAACGGCGCGCCACCTATGCCAGTTTTTAGAATAATTTGCATGCCATTATGCTTAACACTTAACACCACTGACTCTATTGAATGCTTCGACTTTGGCACGGCAAGTTCATCAGGCAAGATATAAATCATTTCATTGTTAGCGTTGCGAGTTTTCACCGCCCCTAATTTTGACAACAAACGCGAGATTTTCGCTTGTGACATGTTTTCAAAACCTTGTTTAGATAAAGCCTCTGCTAACTGCCCTTGCGAGCCATAGCACTGCTCTTTTAACAAACGCTTAAAAGCATGGACTAAGTTTGATTCATTTTGTTTTTTAAGTGTGGTCATTTAATGCCATCTCGGAGTTACTCTCAAAGCAAAGCAAGATCCCTCAAGCTTGAGTATGAGTACAATAATATTGCCACTATTCTACACGATTTAACATCAATTGGCAGAGCTTGCTTGACTGTATATATGTAGTCAAGCACACTGCTTTAGTCTAATAATGTATTAACATTAAAATAACATTTAATATTGCCATAATATTCAATATATCAATAACCACCGAGAATTATCATCATGAAAAAAATTGCATTATCATTAATTGCTGCCACCCTAGCGTTGGGCGCTAGCTCAGTACTCGCCGATGAAGGCATGTGGCAACCAAATCAATTACCAACTATCGCCAAGCAATTAACCAAAGCAGGGCTTAAATTAAACCCCAATGACTTAACTGATTTAACGGGTTTTCCTATGGGAGCAATTGTTAGTTTAGGGGGCTGTACCGCTTCATTTGTTTCCGACCAAGGTCTCATTGCCACTAACCATCATTGTGTTTACGGCTCGGTGCAATATAACTCTACCGCAGAAAACAACCTGCTTAAAAACGGTTTTTTAGCCAAATCATTTGATGAAGAATTACCTGCAACGCCAGGTAGTCGCATTTATGTAACCGAAGAAATCAGCGAAGTAACTCCGTTAGTGAATGCTGGCTTAACGGCTAACATGTCAGGTAGTGATCGTTACCAGGCTATTGATAAAAATTCAAAAACGTTAGTCGCCGAGTGCGAGAATGATGACAGATATCGCTGTAGTGTAGTGAATTTTCACGGCGGACTTGAGTATTATTTATTTAAACAACTCACCATTCGTGATGTCCGTTTAGTGCATGCGCCAGCCAGTAGTATTGGTAAATACGGCGGTGATATTGATAACTGGATGTGGCCACGTCACACGGGTGATTACGGCTTTTACCGCGCCTATGTGGGCAAAGATGGTCAGCCTGCCGATTTTCACGAAGATAACGTACCATACCACCCTAAGCATCACTTAAAAGTAAACAAAAGTAGCGTTGATGAGGGCGACTATATTATGGTGCTGGGCTATCCGGGTAGAACAAATCGCTATCGCACAGGTTATGAAGTAGAAAATCAATTTACTTGGGTTTATCCACAAGCAAAAGCTTACAGAGAAGAAGTGATTGACCTTATTCACCAACACTCTGAAGTCGGCAGCGAAGCACGCATTAAGTATGAAAGTACCTTAGCAGGCTTAGCAAATTACGCGAAAAACTATGGCTCGATGATCCACAGCTATAACAAAGGCAGTTTCTATAGCCGCAAACAGGCACTTGAAACAAACTTAACAACATGGTTAAACAGCGATGCTAAACGCAAAGCTCAATACGGGACAGCATTAACGGGTTTAAATAAACTACTTAAAATGGATAATGCCCAGCAAGCCCGTGACTTGATTTTAGGTTATTTACGTTATAGCAAAATGTTAACTACGGCGAATAAGCTACATAGATTAGCCGTTGAAAAACAAAAACCTAATCTTGACCGTGAACACGGCTATCAAGAACGAGATATTGCTCGTTTCGAACAAAGCATGAAAGCGGTCAACCGCCGTTATGATGCTAAAATTGATCAAGAAATTGTGGTCGCTATGCTAACGCATTATGTTGCTTTACCTAATGCTGAGCGCCTTAGCTCAATTGACAATTTTTTTGGTCTAACTAATACCACAACCGCCAACTTTAATGAGCAAAAACTACGTAAACAATTGACTAAAATGTACAAAAGTACTGAACTTAATGTCCAAGAGCAGCGTTTAGCATGGATGAATAAAGACGTGAGTGACTTTGAAAAAAGCCACGACCCTTTTATTCAACTAGCCGTAGCAAGCTTTAAAGAGCGTAAAGCCATTGAAGATAAATCTAATAAGCTAGCGGGTAACATTCAAGCTTATCGCCCTAAATATATGCAAGCACTAATCGCTTACTTTAACGATAACAACTTACCCGTATACGCTGATGCTAACAGCACACTGCGCATTACTTATGGTAATGTGAAAGGTTACTCACCACAAGACGGCTTAACGGCAACACCTTACACCACACTTGAAGGCATTGTGGCGAAAGACACTGGCGTTGCCCCCTTTGATGCACCGAAAAAGCAACTTGAGCTAATTAACAACAAGCACTATGGCGAGTATGCTAAAAAATCTCTTGGCTCAGTTCCAGTTAATTACCTTGGCACCTTAGATATTACGGGTGGTAATTCTGGCTCGCCGACACTAAATGACCAAGCAGAATTTGTTGGCTTAGTGTTTGACGGTGTTTACGAAAGCATTATTGGCGATTGGGATTACGATACTAAATTGAATCGTTCAATCCATGTAGATATTCGTTACATGCTGTGGGTCATGGAGCATGTTGACGGCGCAACTAACTTGATTGAAGAAATGGATATTGTTGAGTAGTTACTTTTAAATGATTACCTTTAAATAATAACACCACTCACTATTTAGAAATTAAATCCCGCTGCGTAGGCGGGATTTTAATTGCGCGAGCAAACAAGCGCGAGCAAGCACGAACAAGTTCCCGCCTACAAAACAGATTATTCAGTTAAAGCCTGCCACTTAGCCATGGCATCCGCTTGACCATTTTTAGCTTTTATATACAAATTAAGTAATTTCAGTTCATGGCACTGCTTTTCTTCGGTAGGCTCAGCCAATACTTCAATTAAAGAAACACCTGAGCGTTGTTGAAACGCTAAAAATTCCTTTTTAAAGTCTGCTACTGTTGTGCACGTTTTCGATTGCCCTTGATAGGCGGCAACAATATGGTGAACATCAAAATTTTCATCATTGCAGCGATAAATATCACCATCACCACTTTTACCCAAATGAAAAATATTATTACGCATATAAATAATGGTTAGATCAGTTTGATCTTTTAAAAAATGGATCAATTCATTTAACTGAAAATGAAAACCACCATCACCAATAATAACCACCGCTCGCTCTTGTTTATTCACACCGCCAATACTTTGCTCTTTAAGACGCTGCGTAACCACACGGGCATAAGGCAAAGCAGTACCCATGGCACCATACCAAGGGTTGGTTAACCAAGAGCGCCCTAAAGTAGAACCTCTTACTTTTAAACTATAACTAGCAAAATATGAGTTGCCCACTTCAGGTAAATACACTAATGGCATTTGCTGTTGTGCTTGTATTTCATTTAGTGTCGCAGCAAGGTTATTAAAATCGATTTTTTCACTTGCGGGCACTGGCACAACTTCATTAATGATTGGCTGAAAAGTAAATGCTGCTATCTCACTATCAAATAACAGCAACTCAAAGACTTCAATTAAATCTTTTTCTAACTTTGCACCGCCTTTTAATAAAGTTTTATTATCAAAACTTTCTATTTTATGAGTGCCGGTAGCAAAAGCAACATTACAATCTTGCGCAAAAATACTGGTGGCTACATCAATAACATAATCAACGTCTTTCTCGATGTAATCTCTACCTGTTGTTTGGGTAAAAACACCATTATAAGCCCCTAAACACAAGGGAGCATATTCATCAAATAAGCCTTTAGCAAACCAAGTCGTTGCATAAGGAATATTAAATTTAGTCGAAAAATCAATAATAAGCTGCTTAAGTTTTTCATTATGTTTTAACTTATCACCAATATATAAAAGCGGTTTTTTTGCCTGCTTAAGTTTGCTGACAATGTTAGCAACCACTAGCTCGCTGCCCGCTAATACATTGCCACCACAGCAAATATTAGCGATTGAGCTAGGCAATTTAATGGGTTGGGTTTTAGCAAAAACTTGATCCCTTGGTACTTCAATGAAAACAGGTTGTTTATTTTTATAGGCTTCTGCCACTATTTGATAAAAACGCTGGCCCGCAAGATTTGGATGCCCTGCAAGCCGTTGGCCTTGTAGGCGCTCAACACGCATACCTAAGGCTGAAAAAGCCTCTAGAGCATTATCATATTCTGCTTTCCATGACGCATTAGGATGAATGGTATGATGTATCGCCAACTGGTTAACTTCACTTTCTGCTGGCGCACCGGAAATAAACACCACAGGTAAACCTTCAGTTACCGCTAAAGCCGCAGCACTCGTGCAAGGTAAGCTGCCCACCATATAAGTGGTTAAACAAAAGCCCATGCCGTCTATTTCTGCTTGAGCACAAGCTGAAAAACCTGCATGCATTTCATTGCTCGATGGACAAATATTAATTTTGCTATTTAAAGCGCCAATAATATTGGCGGCAAAGTCTCCACCAACGCCATAAATGTGCTTGCCACCAAAAAACTGGATAACCTTTGCCATGGTGTCACCTAGGCTAGGCAATTGATCATTATATTCTTTACCAAAATTAAGTTCGTACGACATATATCTCTCGGTTTACTGATTCATTTATGGCAGTTACTTTAATGAGTAAAGAGAAAAATAAAGTGATCGAGATCATGTTTTGCTTTTATGAAAAGAAAACAACTCAGTGAGAAGTGTTAAGCGTTATTTACAGTTATTGTAAAATAGACAAATAAAAAGGTCGCCATAAATGGCGACCTTGCAAGAGCGTTAATACTCAGCGTATTGGTTAAGCAAATATGCCTTTCATCATCCAGAAGAATATAATAGATAAGCCAGCACCGACAGGTAAAGTAATTACCCACGAAACAACAATATTACGTACCACACCTAAGTTAATTGCCGCAATACCTCGCGCCATACCTACACCTAACACTGCACCAACTAAGGTTTGTGTCGTTGAAATAGGTAAGCCTGCACCAGAAGCAATCACCACAGTACTGGCAGCAGCTAACTCTGCCGCAAAACCACGGCTTGGCGTTAAATGGGTGATACCTTGGCCAATAGTAGCAATAACTTTGTGACCAAATATAGCCAGACCTGCAACAATACCAAAACCACCCAGCGGTAAAATCCACCATGCAATGGTTGATTTAGCGGCAATTTGACCACCATTATCAACAATACTCACTACTGCCGCTAATGGACCAATAGCATTAGCAACATCATTTGAACCATGGGCAAAGGCCATACAACACGCCGTCACTATCATCAAAATAGCAAAGACTTTTTCTACGTTAGCATAATGGGTTTTAAGCTCTGCGGTTTCATCAAACTTAAGTCGATGAATAAACACTTTACCAATTAGCGCAACGATAACAGCGACAATAGCGGCCAAGTAGAAACCACCAGCGCCTTTGATTTCAAAGCTAACAAAGCCTAAGTCGATATTTTCTAGGCCAATATGCTTAAGACCTTTTTTGATAGTAACAAGCGATAGCACAAAGCCCGCTAGGAACATATAAGCAGGAACCCAGCGCTTAGCTTGTTGTAGAGGTTTATCTGTATCAAAAATAAGTTTTTGTGCACTGTTAAAAATAAGAAAGGCGATAATGCCTGAGATTAACGGTGTGATAACCCAGCTACCAACAATACCTGCCACTTTAGACCAAGTAACCGCATCAACACTCACACCCATGGCAGCAAAACCAACAATGGCGCCAACGATGGAGTGGGTAGTAGAAACAGGCCAACCTAGTGCAGACGCAATAAGTAACCAAGTTGCCGCGGCAAAGAGTGCTGAAATCATGCCAAAGACCAGTAATTCAGGGCTATCAACAAAAAAGTTCGCATCAATAATGCCTTTACGAATAGTTGAAGTCACTTCACCACCCGCTAAATAAGCACCCGCAAATTCAAAAACCATCGCAATAATAATGGCTTGCTTAATAGTTAATGCGCCAGAGCCAACCGATGTGCCCATCGCATTGGCGACATCGTTAGCACCAATGCCCCACGCCATAAATAAGCCAACAACAGCAGCAATAATGACTAAGGTTGAACCTGAGTTAAGTATAATATCCATCAGTTAAACCCTACTTTCTAGCTAAAAGAATTTCTAAACGTGCACCAACACGCTCAGCAAGATCGGCTAAATCGCCAACCCAATCAATAATTTGGTATAAAAACATCACATCAACTGGATTTAAGCCGCTTTCTAAGCCGAGTAAATCTTTGCGTAATACTATTTGCATCGAATCGGTATCATCTTCGATTTCATCTAATTGATTGATCATTTTTTCAACCAACTCCACTTCACGGCCGCGAAAGCCTGTTTCTAATAAATCATCTAATTCATTAATCGCTTCAGCGGCTTTTTCTGTCGCTTCAATACAACGCGCTAGATAAGCATTAAATTGTGCTTGTATGCTTTGAGGAATTTCTAATTTGCGTCCTAGAATACGACCAGCAATATCTTTAGCTTTGTTGGCTATTTTGTCTTGCTGACTAAGTAGCTCAAGCAAATCCGTTCGGTCTACCGGCATAAATAAACCGCCAGGAAGTTCTAAACGTAATTGACGTTTTAAAACATCGGCATCTTGCTCTAATTTTGATAATTTACGACGAACTTTAGCGGCTTCACTCCAGTTTTGCTCACTACAAGCAGCAAAAAAAGGAATAAGTTGGTTGCTACATTTAACAACCAATTGGATATGTTTTTCTAATGGTTTAATAGGTGATTTTGCAAAGACACCTAGAATTGAATTTCTGGCCATAATAAGTTTCCAGTTAATTTTTGTTGTAGATTTTTCGCTGCGGATCATAACGCATTTATTTTGCAATTACTAAAGCGCAACATATTCTATTAATATATTATTATCTAGGTAAATTATATGACACTTATGTGACAGTTTTATTACAACTATAAAACTGTTTTTTTTCAATGCGTTATACATGTAAAAACAAGTGAAGCGTATTGATTAACACGCTATTTTTATTATTTTATTTAACGAGGTGATTTGCTCACAAAGTAAGCAAACTGGTTTAGTTTTACCTGTTAGTCGATATTCATACGCCAATTTGACGGGTAAAACTACCAGAATGGTGTTATCAAGCAATGCATAACACATTGCCTGAAACCTGATTAACACAAGCTATTACTTCTATTACTTTAAGAAAAACTTATAAATAATTTTATGAATTAATTTACCGTAAGGAGGGAAAGCGTTGGCAGCAGTATTGGTTTTACCTTTTTTAAAGACTGATTTAGCTTTTGAAAAAGTGAGGAAACCTTCATGACCATGGTATTGCCCCATACCTGAAGGACCAATACCACCAAACGGCATATCGTCTTGTACTACATGCATAGCAGCATCGTTTAAACAAACCCCACCAGCATGAGTCCGTTCAAGTACTGATTTTTGAGTATTATCATCATGACTACATAAATACAACGCTAGTGGTCTTGGTCTAGCATTAACATAATCAATAGCGTCATCTAAATTGTTGTAACCCACAATAGGTAATAACGGCCCAAAAATCTCTTCCTGCATCAATAACATCTCGTCATTAACGTTATTGACTAAAGTCAGTGGCATTTTGCCCGCATTAAGACATTCTTGCTCACTGTCTTTACCTAAAGGCGTTAAAATAGCGCCTTTATCTTTAGCATCACTTAACCACTGGCTTAGCCGTTGCAACTGCGCTTCATTAATCATGCCGCTGTAATCATTATTATTAGCAACACTAGGGTACATTTTAGTAAACTGCTCACTTAACGCTTGGTTCAACTCATCAATGCGATTAAATGGGCAAAGTATATAATCAGGCGCAACACAAGTTTGCCCTCCATTCAGAGTTTTACCTAAAATAAAGCGTGACACCGCATCTTTCATCGCTATTTTATCATCAATAATGGTCGGCGACTTTCCGCCTAACTCTAAAGTCACTGGCGTTAAGTTTTTAGCGGCTGCCGCCATCACTATTTTGCCAACACGCGTTGAGCCAGTGAATAGTATGTGATCAAATGCTTGCGCTGAAAAATGCGCAGCAGTATCAGGGCCACCATTAATCACAGCTACTTTATCGCTTGGGAAAATATCATTAATAAGCTGCTTAACTACCTCATTTGTTGCTGGTGTAAACTCCGACATTTTAATCATGGCGCGGTTACCCGCAGCCAATGCTGTTGTCAGCGGACCTAACGATAAAAATAACGGATAATTCCATGGGGTAATAATACCGATAACGCCTAGAGGCTGATACATAACAAATGCTTTCGCAGGTTGAAATAGCACGCCAACATGACGCTTAGAAGGCTTCATCCATTTCTTTATATGCTTTATCGCATAATTAATACCCATAATAGTGGGCATTAAATCACCCATTTTACTGTCGTCAACACTACGACAGCCAAAATCTTTTGACAGTGCCTGAATTAACGCTGCTTGATTGTTAAGAATAGCTGACTTCAATGTTTGCAAATCATCAATACGAGCTTGTGCTGATAAATAAGGTTGATTGGCAAAGGCTTGCTTTTGCGCTATTAAAATTTCATTAATAGCAGAAATTTCTTGTTGATCATCTGCAAAGGTGTATAAATTGTTCGCCATAGTCAGTTATCCTAAATTTATTCTTGTTATTAATTGCTAAGTACAGTTACTATAAAAATCAGCATTATAAAGTGGATATAACTCGCTGATCAGGTGAGCCATATAAGCATAATATTTAGATAATGGCGACAGCTTTTTTAGTACTATATATAACAAAAAAAGAATGAATGTATGAAAGTTAAAAACTTAATGAGTAAAGAGTTAATCACTCTTACAATGGATGCACCGCTAAGTAAAGCGAAGGCCGTCTTTGAAAGTCATAAAATACATCATTTACTCGTCGTTGATGATGATGATTTATTAGCGGGGGTCATAACTGACAGAGATCTCTATAAACATTTAAGCCCCACGGTGGGCACAAGCCAAGAAACCCACAGAGACATAACACTGCTACAAAAGAAATTACATCAAATTATGTCTAGAAATTTAATCACGGTGCAAGCCCAATGTTCATTAAGTGAAGCGGTGTTGCTCTTTTACGACAACCACATTTCTTGTTTACCTGTTGTCGATAAAAATGACAAGCCTATTGGTATTATTACTTGGCGAGATATTTTAAAAGTGTTGGCATTGCAATATAGAAAAAAACAAACCGCCAACGGTTAATATCTAAATCATAAAGCAGCTTTATTCTTGAATTGGTTGCATTAGTTATGCATTAATATCTCACCTCAAAGCTAGTTATTTCAAATTCAAGGTAAAAGCACGGAGTTGACGTTAGTCAATGAGTACTTTTAACGCTGAAGTTGGATAATACCCAAGCCACCTCAAGATACGAGTTTCAGGACGCCTGAGCGAATCATGATCAAGGCGCATCTTTTTATTAATGGTTGTTCCCTTAAAAACAGATGCAACGATGGGCATGTTTTGCTCAGACGTCCCCGTAGGGCTGGTTTAGAAACGTTTTATGCTGCGTTATTGATTTTGACAAGGGAATAACCATTCTCTTCAATCAATGCCTTGCCTAAAGACGTTTCTAATTCCAGCTGAATCCTGCATCTTGAGGTGGTTTGGGTATCAATAGCAACGAGATGCGAGATTAATCTTCTTTGGGTTCAAAACCATCAATAGTAACGCCAGCTAAACCACCCGTGCCACCTTGTTCATTACTGCGTAACTTAATCATTAAGCGTAAATCATTAGGTGAATCAGCATGATGTAAAGCATCGGCATAGGTAATTAAACCTTGTTGATATAAGTTGAACAGAGCCTGATCAAAGGTTTGCATCCCTTGCTCATTAGACTTCTCCATCACTTCTTTAATACTGCCAACCTCACCTTTTTTGATTAATTCAGCAATATAAGGAGAATTAAGTAAAATTTCAATAGCAGCAACTCGACTATTACCATCTTTAGTGGGTACTAATTGTTGAGCGATAATGCCACGTAAGTTTAATGCCAAATCAAATAACAACTTACCATGCTGATCAGCAGGCACTAAATGCATAATACGGTCAATGGCTTGGTTAGCATTATTCGCATGCAGGGTCGCAATACATAAATGCCCTGTTTCGGCAAAGCTTAACGCATGCTCCATGGTCTCTTGGTTACGAATTTCACCAATTAAAATTACATCAGGCGCTTGGCGTAAAGAACTTTTCAAAGCGGCATCGAATGATTCGGTGTCTAAACCAACCTCACGTTGAGTGATCATGCTTTTAGCATGCTCATGAACAAATTCCACCGGGTCTTCAATCGTCAGAATATGGCCACGAGAATTGCGATTACGATAGCCAATTAACGACGCCATCGACGTTGATTTACCGGTACCCGTACCACCAACAAACAACACTAAACCACGTTTTGACATCACCACGTCTTTTAGTACTGACGGTAAACCTAGTTCATCCGCATCAGGAATTTCCGTAACAATTCGGCGAATTACCATGCCAGCCATATCACGCTGCCAAAAAGCAGAGACACGAAATCGGCCGATATTTTCAATTGAAATAGCAAAGTTACATTCTTTTTCTTCATCAAATTGACGCACTTGCTTTTCGTTCATGGCGTTATGCACTAACCCTAACGATTCCTCTTGAGAAAGAGTGTGCTCAGTAAGAGGCAGCAACTCACCATTAATTTTTGCGCTCACTGGTAACTTGGCCGTCACAAACATATCTGATGCTTCGGCTTTAACCATTTTTTCTAATAGCTGATGAAAATTCATTGGTTTTCCTATTTCTTATTACTTATCTGTAAATCAATTAATAGCTGCTAAATTGGTTTTTATCTACCGCTTTTTCCATTGCTGCTTGTTTAGTGATCATGCCTCTATTAACCAAGCTTTGTAAACATTGATCCATGGTTTGCATACCGTTAGACATACCTGTTTGAATGGCACTGTACATCTGGGCAATTTTATCTTCACGGATTAAGTTACGAATAGCAGGAGTGCCAATCATAATTTCATGACAAGCCACACGGCCACCACCGACTTTTTTAATCAAGGTTTGTGAAATAACCGCACGTAAAGACTCAGACAACATAGAGCGCACCATAGATTTCTCTTCTCCTGGAAACACATCAATAATACGGTCAATGGTTTTAGGTGCTGACGTGGTATGCAAAGTACCAAAAACTAAGTGACCCGTTTCTGCTGCGGTCATCGCCAGACGAATAGTTTCTAAATCACGCATTTCACCCACCAGAATAACATCGGGGTCTTCACGAAGTGCTGAGCGTAATGCCGCTTCAAAACTTAAGGTATCGCGGTGCACTTCCCGTTGATTAATCAAGCACTGTTTATTTTCGTGCACAAATTCAATCGGATCTTCTATGGTTAAAATATGATCATGTTTTGAGTTGTTAATATAATCAACCATCGCCGCCAAAGTAGTCGACTTACCCGAACCTGTTGGCCCAGTGACTAACACTAAACCACGTGGCGTATCAGAAATATCTCTAAAAATATCAGGACAGCCTAAGTCATCAAGTGATAAAATTTTACTTGGGATAGTACGAAATACTGCGGCAGGGCCTCGGTTTTGATTAAAAGCATTAACCCTAAAACGGGCTAAATTTGGCACCTCAAAAGAAAAATCCACTTCCAAGTTTTCTTCATACTCTTTACGTTGACGATCATTCATAATATCGTAAACTAAAGCATTAACATCTTTCGCATCAAAGGCTGGAATATTCAGTTTGCGCACATCACCATCAACACGAATTGACGGCGGTGTACCGGTTGATAAATGTAAATCTGATGCGTCATGCTGCACACTAAATGCAAGTAATTCAGTAATATCCATAGAAAACCTCG
>MAAC01018569.1_pt1 | contig 42666 bp, 38 predicted proteins | sample 1115981 | NCBI WGS metagenome assembly MAAC01 (sample SAMN04961126, study PRJNA320927) | seawater metagenome | isolation source: sample BD02T64 sea water enriched with oil for 64 days | place: USA:Gulf of Mexico | collected 2013-07-27 | reverse complement strand
CTCGTCTAAACGAGCAATTCCATCGGGAAATTTTGAATGCGCATTGGTTTGCTCACTTTGAAACACAATTCCTAATTTATTTTTAAAGAATTTTTCCGTAACCGGCATCATCCCAAACACACCAATTGAACCCGTTATTGTGGTTTCATTGGCATAAATTTTATCGGCATTACATGCAATAAAATACCCACCAGAAGCGGCCAAATCTCCCATGGAAACAATCAAGGGTTTTTCTGCTTTTGCCAATACCGTTTCCCGCCACATTACATCCGAAGCTAAAGCACTTCCTCCAGGGGAATTCACTCGTAATACAATCGCTTTCACATTGGTATCCATGCGCGCCTTTTTAATGGATTTGGCAATGGACTCTGACCCCATCACACCATCCGAGTTTTTACCTGATCTGATTTCTCCATTGGCATAAATCACGGCAATTTTCTTCGTCTCACTACGAGTTGCCCCTTCCTTTTTAGTCGCTAACTTTTTCTTTTTATATTTAGAAAAGGCGACTAAATGCAACTCTTTTTCAGATCCCACTTCCACGCGACTCATTAAATCCGCTATCACTTGATCTTGGTATTTTAACGCATCTACCAATCCAAGACTTACGGTCATTTCCGCATTCTTCATGCTTAATTCATCTGCATACCTATTCAACTTCTCTACAGAAATACCGCGTTCTTTGGAAATACCTTCCAGCCAATGCCCCCAAATGGAGCCTAAATAAGCTTTAATTTGTGTGCGATTGGCATCACTCATTTCATCTGCAGTAAAAGGTTCCACGGCACTTTTATAAATATTTCCAGGCCCTTTGATCGCTTGCATTTCAATATCCAGCTTTTCCAACATGCCTTTCATGTACATAATATTGGTGGCTAATCCTTTAAAGAAAATATCACCCTCCGGGAACATGTAAATTTTATCCGAAACAGAAGCCAAATAATAAGCCGACTGCGAATACCCTTCGCTATAGGAAACAATCCATTTACCCGATTTTTTAAAATCAACCAACGCATTACGTACTTCTTCTAATTGAGATAAGCCACCCGAAAAACCACCTATCTCCATGTAAATCCCTTCCATATTTTCATCCGTAGTTGCATATTCGATAGACTGAACAATATTTCTTAAACTCATTTTCGAAACATCGGAAAAGGGGCCCAAATCAATATTCTCAAACGGATTATCTCCAGCTCTTTCTGCAATAGATTGATTGAACTTTAAGTGATAAATAGAATTACTTTTAACTACAGTCTCCTTCTTATCAGCTGAAAAATCACTTTTCGCAGTACTAATTAAACTGGCGATACCCGCAAAAAACATAAGCATTAGTATACCCCCAGCCAGGACCATACCCAACATGGATGCAAAAACATATTTAAAAAATCTTCTCATAGGACATTTAATTTAATTCAAAATTAAGTCCTCAATTTAACAATTGATAAACAAATACACTAATGGCAACAAATACGTGATTAACGGAATCCAAACGATAATTGCCAGCAGGAAATTATTCAAGAACCACCCATTTAATTCCAAAAAAGACAAACAGACATTCTTTATACCCTTAAATTTGCACCACGAATAATCAATTATGAATACAGTTTTTCTTTTACTAGGGGGTAATTTAGGAGATGTACAAAGCTCTTTTGAGATCGCCTGCCAATTCCTACAAAAGCAAGTGGGGATCATTGAAAAAAAAAGCGAGTTATATAGCAGCCCCGCCTGGGGATTTGAATCAAAAAACAACTTTCTCAATCAAGTACTGAAACTTCATACCGACCAATTACCCTTGGAAGTATTATTTGAAACTCAAAAGATAGAGAATGAGATGGGCCGCAAACGAAATGCACATTCCAAAACTTTTGAGTCTCGATTAATTGATATCGATATTTTGTATTACAATGAGGAAATAATAAAAGAGGAAAACTTAATTATCCCGCATTACGCCATGCATCATCGAAATTTCACCATGAAACCCATAACCGAAATTGCGGCAAATTTCATTCATCCTGTTCTAAACAAAACCAATGAACAGTTACTGAATGAATGTACCGATAAAAGTATTGTTACGAAACTATGACCAATAAGTATATCTGTATAGAAGGTAATCTGGGAGCCGGAAAAACCACCCTAGCTAAGAAGCTAGCATCCACATTGGAGGTGACCCTCGTTTTAGAAACGTTTTTAAACAATCCATTTCTAAAGGGGTTGTATGAAAACAAGGAAGAAAACAAATTTCCAGTGGAAACTTTTTTCCTCATGGAACGAATGGAACAGTTATCACCCCAATTATTTGAAAACAATGACCTTATTATTTCTGATTATTTGATTGATAAGACCAATTTATTTGCGCAGACCAATCTCCAAGGAAAGGAACTATTGCTCTTTCAACGCGTTTTTAAAACAGTCAGAAAACAAGTTCCAAATCCTAACGCCCTTATTTTTATTGAGCAAACCCCAGAGGAAGCCCTACAACATGTTATTGGAAGAGGTCGGAAGTTGGAAACCCATGTCACTTTAGAATATTTAACACATATACATGAGCAATACCAGAAATTACTTCGTTCCAAAACAATTAACTACCCTGTATTCAAAGTACAAGCCGCAGAACTTAGAACAGACTTTGATGGTGTTATCCATAAAATAATTGACTTTCTAGTGAATGAACGTCTTCTTTTAGCCAAATCCCAAGTGAAATTATACTTGTAATACTAACTATTCCATTTGGTTATAACGGATATTACCCTAGTTTTGCACACGATATTATCAAAACGAACAAATTATATAAAAATGAAACTATCAATTTTTAAAAACATTTCTGTTGCAATGATTGCTCTAGCTACTACTTTTGTAGCGTGTAATCCATTAAACAAAATGGAAAAAAATGCGGAATCAGCTACCTATCAAGCAGCTCCAAACCCTTTAGAAATGCACGGAGATTCTGTAACCGTTGTGATTTCAGGCAAAATACCTACTAAATACTTAGCTAAAAAAGCGGCAATTAAAGTTACTCCAGTATTTGAAGCAGACGGTCAAGTCGTTAAATCTTTAGATCCATTTATTTTGGTGGGTGAGGATTCAGACCAAGAAGGCAAAAAAATAAAATTTGAAGAAGGTGGTTCATTCTCTTTTGAGTATACGTATGCATACGATGACAAAATGGAACGTGGTGTTTTAAAAGCAAACCTAGAAGGGATGTTCAAAACTAAAACCAAATCCATTGGTTCTTTTGATATCGCAGAAGGAACAAACATTACGCCTAAATTGGTTCAAAGTGATCAAAAGCCGGTGATTGGTAAAGACAACTACCAAAGAGTGGTACCTTTCAATGAATCTGCTGAAATTCTTTATACGATTCAATCCTCTCAAGTAAGAGGTTCTGAATTAAACAAAGAAGCGATTAAATCAATGTTGGCTTCCATCAAAACTAACGCACAAGATACCAGCATTGTATTTAAAAATTTAGTAGTTGAATCTTATGCATCTCCAGATGGTGAGTTAACTAAGAACGAAAGTTTAGCGGATAACCGTGCTAAATCTGCGACTTCAGTTATCAAAAGACAGTTGAACAGATATAAAGTAGCCGGATCTAAAGACGAAGCTTTTTATACTTTAACTGGAAAAGGGGAAGATTGGGATGGTTTCAAACAAAAAATGCAAGCTTCAGATATTGAAGACAAGCAATTAATCATCCGTGTACTTGAAATGTATTCTGATCCTGCGAAAAGAGAAGCTGAAATCAAAAACCTTTCCGAAACTTATGTAGAGGTGAAAAATAAAGTTCTTCCTCCATTAAGACGATCTCAAATTGTTTTATCCATGGAAAGAGTTGGTCGTTCGGATGCTCAAATTGTAGCTACTTACGCTTCGGATGCTTCTTTATTAAGTGTAGAAGAAGTTTTATACGCTGCTACTTTAACCAATGATTTAAATGAAAAATTAGGAATTTATACCAAAGCTTCGCAATTGTACGCTACCGATTGGAGAACATTTAATAACATGGGTTTCATTTATTTGTTACAAAACAAATTAGGTGACGCTGAGGCCAACTTCAACAAAGCAAAGGATATCCAAGCAACACCAGTTGTCATGAATAACTTAGGTGTAATTGCGCATTTAAAAGGAGACAGACCTGCAGCAAAAGCGGCTTATACCAAAGCCAACGGAGCAGGTACGGAAGTTACTTACAACATGGGGATATTAGCTATTCAATCGGGTGATTATTCTGCTGCTGTTAGTAACATGGGGTCTTACAAAACTTTAAACCTAGCTTTAGCACAAATCTTAAATGGTGATGCTCAAGCTGCATTAGCGACTATTGATGCTAGCGAAGATGCTACTTCTGCAGAGGCATATTATTTAAAAGCTATTGTTGGTGCAAGAACTAACAATAACGATTTAATGATGAAAAACTTAAAGTTAGCGGTAAACAAAGACAATTCTCTTAAAGCAAAAGCTGTAAAAGATGTTGAATTTATCAAAGCTGATTTATCTAGCCTGTAGTTCGCATAACTAAAAAATTAAAAAGCCGAGAATTTTATTCTCGGCTTTTTTTTGTACCCCACTTTTCTTTCATGTTCTATTTCATACAGTTTAGGGTTTATATATATTTGTGACTTAAACACATTCAAAATGAAAAAAACGATAATACTAGCATCTGCTATCGCTCTTATAGGAATTACTTCTAGCTGTGAAAAATGTGCTACCTGTACAATTAATGATCCAGACCAAGGCAAAATGACCACGGAGGTATGTAGCAATGGAAATGCGTATCAAAGCGCCATAAAAGTACATGAGGATAATGGATGGGAATGTGTTAACTAAAGCTTTGCTTTAACAGCCTCCCATAATATAACGCCTGCACTAACGGCTACGTTAAAAGAGTGTTTGGTTCCAAACTGAGGTATTTCCAATACAAAATCAGAGGCGGAAATGACCTCTTGGTTTACACCAAAAACTTCGTTTCCAAAAACAAAGGCCATTTTCGAATGGCTTTTTTTATGCAGATCTTGTAACATAACGGTTTTTTCCGCTTGCTCTGCAGAAATTATTGCAAAACCCTCTTTCTTTAAATTCTTAACGGCAATCAAAACATCCGCATGATACTCCCATTTAACCGTTTCCGTAGCACCTAGGGCTGTTTTGTGAATTTCTTTATGCGGAGGACAAGCCGTTAAACCACAGAGAACCACTTTTTCAATTTTTAAAGCATCGCTCGTTCTAAAAATTGAACCCACATTATGTAAACTACGAATACTATCCAAGACCACCACTATGGGGAATTTGTCTAATTCGTGAAACTCCTCCACATTTAATCTATTCAGGTCTTTAGTTTTTAACTTTCTGTTCATAACTATTAGGAATTGGTTGTGTTTTGGAAATCACTGTAAGCAATCATATTTTTATTTTGAAGCCTCAATTTACAACGCAAGGCAATAAATAATGGCTGCAAAGAAAACCAAAGAAAACGAAAAGGAAACGCCTTTAATGAGGCAATATAATAGCTTTAAAGCTAAATACCCGGATGCCATCCTATTGTTTCGGGTAGGCGATTTTTACGAAACTTTTGGTAGCGATGCCATCCTTGCTTCAAAAATCCTGGGAATTGTACTGACCAAACGAAAAAATGGTGTTGCAGCAACAATCGAATTGGCGGGTTTCCCGCATCATTCCTTAGATACCTACCTCCCAAAATTGGTACGAGCTGGACAACGGGTGGCACTTTGTGATCAACTCGAAGATTCGAGCATCTCCAAAGGTACCAAGAATATTGTTAAACGAGGGATAACGGAATTGGTCACACCTGGTCTTTCTACCCGAGAAAACACATTCGATCATAGCAAGAACAATTATTTAGCTTCGGTCTATTTAACCAAGAATGAAGCCGGGGTCTCTTTTCTAGATATTTCTACGGGCGAGTTTTTGACCACACAAGGTAGTTACGATTATGTAGATAAATTATTGCTCAGTTTTTCTCCAACCGAAATTTTGGTCGAGCGTCAAAAAAAGACGCTTTACACCGAGCACTTTGGAACAGGACAATATATTTATTATTTAGACGAATGGATTTTCACCGAAGAGTATGCGGAAGAAATTTTATTAAAACACTTCAAGTCTAAAACGCTTAAAGGCTATGGAGTTCAAGACTTAGATCTCGGAATTATTGCTTCAGGAGCCTGTTTGCATTATTTAAAAGACACCCAACATCACCAAGTCAGTCATATCAATACCATTTCAAGAATCGAAAAAGAAAATCATGTATGGTTAGATCGATTTACGATAAGGAACCTCGAACTGTTCTTTTCACCCAATGAAAACGCCAAGACACTCATAAACATTTTGGATAATGGCTGTAGTCCAATGGGCTCACGTTTAATGAACCGATGGTTAGCACTCCCCTTAAAACATGAGGCACCCATACTAGAACGTCAATTGGTGGTGAAGCATTTTGTCAACCATCCAGAACTAGCGGATGAAATGGATGGAGCCGTCAAACAAATTGGAGATTTAGAGCGTTTAATTTCTAAGGTTGCCCTTCAACGCATAAATCCACGTGAAGTAAATACCTTAAAACGAAGTTTAATAGCTATACAACCCATCATAAAGGCCACAAAGGATAACAAGTGCGCCCAGTTAAACGTCTTTGCATCCTTATTAAATCCATGTAACCCTATTCTAGACCGATTGGAAACTCAATTGCATGAGGAAGCCCCCATCCAAATCAATAAGGGAAATACAATTCGTGACGGGGTTTCCCCAGAGTTGGACGAATTAAGATTGTTACTCAATAATTCCAAGCAGTACCTGCAACAACTTCAAGAGCGAGAAAGTAAGGCCTCTGGAATTTCTTCCCTAAAAATTGGTTTCAATAATGTATTCGGATACTATTTTGAAGTGAGAAACACCTATAAAGATAAAGTTCCTCCACAATGGAACCGAAAGCAAACATTGGTAAATGCAGAAAGATACATTACGGAAGAATTAAAGGAATATGAAACAAAAATCCTGGGTGCTGAAGACAAAATACTCGCCATTGAACTCCGTTTATTTTCAGAACTATTAAACGAGCTTTCTAACTTTATAGAACCTATCCAAACGAATGCAAGATTAGTCGCCAAATTGGATTGTCTAATTTCACTATCGGTATTGGCACGAAGCAATAATTATTGTCAACCTGAAATCAATAATTCATTAGAACTTGATATTGTAGATGGACGGCATCCGGTAATCGAGCAATTACTTCCAGTAGGAGAAACTTATGTGCCGAATAATTTATTATTAAATAATGATGAACATCAGGTAATGATGATTACTGGACCGAATATGTCTGGAAAATCAGCTTTACTACGGCAGTCTGCCCTAATCGTATTATTAGCACAAATTGGCAGTTTCGTACCAGCAACGTCTGCGAAAATCGGATTAGTCGATAAAATATTCACACGTGTTGGAGCCTCCGACAATATATCCATGGGAGAGTCCACCTTCATGGTAGAAATGAATGAAACGGCTAGTATCCTAAACAATCTATCGGAAAGAAGTTTGATTTTATTAGACGAGATTGGAAGAGGAACAAGTACGTATGATGGCATTTCAATTGCGTGGGCAATAGCTGAATTTATTCATAATTCTGGTAAACGGCCAAAAACATTATTTGCGACTCATTATCATGAATTAAATGAAATGTCAAAGGCCTTCCATCGCATCCATAATTTCAATGTATCCATAAAAGAATTAAATAACAAAATCATATTTATTAGAAAATTAGAACCTGGGGGTAGTAACCATAGCTTCGGAATCCATGTAGCAAAAATGGCAGGAATGCCTGATCAGGTAATTAGAAAAGCAAATGATGTTCTTAAACGTCTAGAAAAAAGCCACACCAATGAAGAAACGACTCGAGCCATAGCGGAAATATCCAATGATGAAAATCTTCAACTCAGTTTTTTTCAATTGGATGACCCTGCTTTGCTCGATCTTAAAAATATCATTATCGACACAGATATCAATACATTAACTCCCATCGAGGCGTTGATGAAATTAAATGAAATAAAAGGCAAGCTAATAAAAAATTAATTTTTTTCTAAAAACACTTTGAGAAACGAAATTAAAGAGTACTTTTGTTGCCCGATAGGAAACGCAGCTTAAACTTGCGAAACGATCCGAAGGAAAACTTGAAATATTTTGATGCGAAAGTAGCTCAGCTGGTAGAGCACGACCTTGCCAAGGTCGGGGTCGCGAGTTCGAATCTCGTCTTTCGCTCTGTTATCAATAATTGAGTTTATTGAATGCCCAGGTGGTGGAATTGGTAGACACGTTGGACTTAAAATCCAATGAGCTTTGTGCTCGTGCGGGTTCAAGTCCCGCCCCGGGTACTAGGCCTCTAAAACGAACGTTTTAGAGGCTTTTTTTATGCCTAATATTTTGGAGTGACTGCTACCATTACCTTTGGTAACCCAATTAAACATATTAACACTTTAATTAAATAAGTTCTAAAAAAACTAATTGAAATCCTTTGAAAAAAAATTACTTTTACACCTACAAACTATCTAGATAAGATTAGCGTTATTAAGCATATATCCTCAATTACCAGAAAATAATGTTCCGCAGCAAAGGACTTTTAAAATCCGTATTTATTATTGCAATTCTTGCAATGACAGTTTTTGCAAGCTCTTGCCGAAAACCTGTGTACTACTCTTCCACGAGAGTGTATAATGCACGAGTTGAACAAAATAAAAAGCTCAAGAAAAGAGGGTACTCCAACCAGCAATACAAGAAGCCTAACTATAAAACTAAAAAATGGAGTAAGAAAAATAATTTCCGTAAACGAAATTATAAAGGAAGCTCCAAAGGAAAGAAAGGAAAGAAGTAAACTATTTAATGGATCAATTTGTTTAAGTAATCCCCTATTATTTTTGTTGCACCCACCCTATCCTTAATAAACTCTGTACATTTTTTTGAAGTTTCCGATAACAATTCATTGGAAGAAGAGAATCTATTGAAAAATTTCACAGCCGTTTCCGAATCAGAAATTTCAAATCCCACCTCAGACTCAATAGCCGCATCCGCTTCCCAAAACTTCTTGTGAATAGGTCCAAATGCTACCGGAATCCCAAAAACTAAGGGTTCCAAAATATTATGGATACCATCCGTAAATCCTCCACCAACGATGGCCAAATCGGCATATTTATAACACCTAGCCAAGTGGCCTACCGTATTCAAAATTAAAACAGAGGTTTCGACCACATCTTGGGATTGCATCTCCGTAAACAGACCACTTGAATGTGAAATTGCATTTTGGAAACTCGTGATCCTTTCCGAATTAATTTCATGTGGCGCATAAATAACCTTCCAACCCGAAGGAAGTGAATTTATAATTTGAATGGCGAAATCGGTTTCCTTGGACCAAGCGCTTCCAAAAATCAGAATTTTTTTTCCTTGTTTAAAGCTCTCCAATAACTCAAAAGACTCGGAAGCAAGTAACGTATCATACACCCTATCGAACCGCGTATCGCCTGCTAAATCAACTTGAGTAACATTATTTTCAATTAATAAGTTCTTCGAATAAAGGTCTTGCACAAAAAAATGATCCACTTGACCAATTCGTTTCAAAAACCATTTTCCATACCATTTAAAAAACACCTGCTTCTCCCGAAAGGTGGACGAAATAAAAATCAAAGGAGTTTTCATTAAAAACAAACGCTCCATATAGTCATACCAGAATTCATATTTTACAAAAACCGCAATTTTCGGATTAAATCGATTCATAAAAAGGGTAATATTACCCTTATTTTCTAATGGTAAATACATCACCTTTTTAGCCAATGCATAATTTTTTCGTACTTCAAAACCCGAAGGTGAAAAAAATGTAACCAACAAAGACCAATCTTCATTTTGAACCATAAACCGTTCCATTACCGGTTTTCCTTGTTCAAATTCTCCTAGTGAAGCACAATGAAACCAAATCCATTTCGCACTTTTATCCACATCCTTTAACTGATTGGCTAATCCAACTCTTCCCGAAACCCATTTAGCGGCTTTTACATTAAAAGGACTCAAACCTTTCAATACACCAGCATAGGAACGTACAGCGGCTTTATAAAAAAACTTCATTACCTGTAATAATACTCTTTTGGAGCCGGTTTATATAAGGGCAAAGAGAAACCTAATTTTAGTCCCCAAGAAGAATCCAACCGTTTGGTATCATCATGAATCCCTGTATCAAAATTATAGGCACGTTGATTTTGGGTAAATCCTTGTGAGAATTCAATCCCACCAAACACATTTACCATCCTACGACTACTTAATAACCTATACCCTAAAAACTGAGTCAATAACAAACCATTCGTTAAACGGTCATATCCCTGGTAATAACCATCCCCTGAAAGAAGGGGCACTTCTTGAAACTTATCTTCAATCTTAATTCTATGTTGTAAAATCCCAGCACCTACGATAAGCATTATTCCAGAATTAGGATTAACGGCTAAAAGGTTGAAAATTTTCCCAAATCGGGCAGACATATTAAACCCTCTTTCCACGAAATAGATTTCAGAATACAATCCGTTATTCGCCAAAATCCCACCATTGGCATCCCGAAATTGATCTGCGAAATCTAGTTCATTTACCACCCCACCAAACAAGTAATTCCATTCTATCCCATAAAGGAAGTTTTTCCGATCCTTAATAAGGAATGATACCCCTACTTCCGAATGATTTCCAAACCGCTTTGCGAGATCATTTCCGGGCATCTTATAACTATACGAAAAATCAATAATAGGCGCAAAAACTGCCGAATCTTTTATACTTACTTGAGCCATGGATATGTTCACCAATCCACAGAAAAAGGTCAGCAAAATAACTCCTGAAATTTTGTTCATGGGGCGAATATATTAATATAACATATGGCTTCCCCCAATTCCGAATAATAAAACAAACTCCTCACACTATTTAACATAAATAATTCCATTTTTGTTCTTTTTTAATATCCAAGACTGACCTAAATTTGTAAGGTAAGATTTCAAGAAAACTCTTACCAAAATATTAAAGAACACCAAATATAGAGATATGAATATTACTGTTGTTGGAACAGGATACGTGGGCCTAGTTACAGGTACGTGTTTAGCAGAAAGTGGCGCAAATGTAATTTGCGTTGATATAGATGTTGAAAAAGTAAACAAAATGAAAGCGGGGATTGTTCCCATTTACGAACCGCATCTAGATGTACTTTTTCAAAGAAACATTAAGCAAGGACGATTATCCTTTACGACCAACCTAGAAGAAGCAATTAAGGATTCCACGATTATATTTTTAGCATTACCAACCCCTCCAGGAGAAGACGGAAGTGCAGATCTTTCCTATATTCTTGGAGTGGCCAATGATTTAGGGAAAATCATAATGGATTATAAGGTGATAATTGATAAAAGCACTGTGCCGGTTGGAACAGCTGATAAAGTTACCGCTGCATTAAATAAAAGCCTGAACGAACGATTTGCTAAGGATACAGAAGGTAAACCAACGTTTGATGTCGTATCTAACCCAGAATTTTTAAGAGAAGGATTTGCCGTAGATGATTTTATGAAACCAGATCGAATAGTTATTGGTTCTTCATCGGATAAAGCAAATGCTATTTTGGATCAAATGTATGCGCCATTTGTAAGACAAGGTAATCCTGTTATCTTTATGGATGAAAAGTCAGCTGAGCTTACCAAATATGCCGCAAATTCATTTTTAGCTACCAAGATCTCATTTATGAATGAAATCGCAAACCTATGTGAGCTTGTGGGTGCTAATGTAGACGATGTTAGAAGAGGAATTGGTACCGACACACGAATTGGCAATCGATTCTTATTTCCGGGTATAGGATATGGCGGAAGTTGTTTCCCGAAAGATGTTCAAGCCTTAGCGAAATCTTCTTCGGAGGTAGATTATGATTTCAAAATTTTGAGTGCGGTGATGAATGTTAACCAAACTCAAAAAACAGTAATTGTACCTAAAATTAAAGATTACTATTCCGGAAATGTAAAGGGTAAGAAGTTTGCGGTTTGGGGTTTAGCGTTCAAACCAGATACAGATGATATTAGAGAAGCTTCCTCGTTATATATAATTAATGAACTGGTAGAAGCTGGAGCCGAAATTGTGGCCTACGATCCTGAAGCTATGGACAATGTGAAAACGCTAATGGGAGATAAAATTTCATACACAGAAAATGAATATTCGGCCCTAGAAGGAGCGGATGCATTATTGATATTTACGGAGTGGCAAATATTCAGAAATCCAGATTTCGCTAAAGTGGAAAGTCTTTTAAAAGAAAAGGTGATTTTTGACGGTCGTAATTTATACGATCTACACCAAATGGAAAAATTAGGTTTCCATTACAATTCAATTGGAAGAAAAGAGGTTACAAAATAAAACACACCATGAAAACAGTTTTAATTACCGGTGCAGCAGGATTTTTAGGTTCCCATTTATGTGACAGATTCCTTAAAGAAGGACTTCGCGTAATTGGCATGGATAACTTAATAACAGGCGATTTAAAGAATATTGAGCATTTGTACAATGAACAACATTTTGAGTTTATTCACCATGATGTATCCAAATTTGTACATATTCCAGGGGAGTTGGATTATATTCTGCATTTTGCATCTCCAGCATCCCCAATAGATTATTTAAAAATTCCGATTCAGACCTTAAAGGTCGGTTCCTATGGTACCCATAATCTTTTAGGTTTAGCCAAATCAAAAAATGCGAGGATATTGATTGCTTCCACCTCCGAAGTATATGGAGATCCAAAAGTTCACCCACAAGTAGAGTCTTATTACGGTCACGTAAATCCGATTGGACCAAGAGGAGTGTATGATGAAGCAAAAAGGTACATGGAAGCCGCTACAATGGCCTACCACACCTACCATAATGTAGATACTCGAATCATTCGAATTTTCAATACCTACGGTCCTAGAATGCGCCTTAATGACGGTCGTGTTCTTCCCGCATTTATTGGCCAAGCATTAAGAGGGGAAGATTTAACCATTTTTGGTGATGGTAGCCAAACCCGATCCTTTTGCTACGTGGATGATTTAATTGATGGTATCTATAAGTTACTTCATGCAAATACACATGATCCTGTAAACGTTGGAAACCCATCAGAGATAACCATTTCACAATTTGCAGAAGAGATCATCAAGCTTACTGGAACGAATCAAAAGGTAATTTATAAGGATTTACCCCAGGATGATCCGATGCAGCGTCAACCGGATATTACTCGGGCAAAAGAATTACTAGGATGGTCTCCAAAGGTGGATCGTGCAGAAGGTTTACGAATAACATATGAATATTTTAAATCGTTATCCGCAGAAGAACTTAGAAAAACGGAACACAATAAATTTGAAGGTTACATCAAAAAATAACTCGTAAAAAAAGGCTGGAAATATATTCCGGCCTTTTTTTTAGCTAATAATGCCATAGGTCCAGTTCTTGGTTAAGAATATAATTTTCAATATCCTCTGCTTTCAATAACGCATCCATGGGAGAATTATAACGATCCAAACTACGCTCATACACATTACTGACTTTAACAATATAACTGTGAAATTTTCTCTTAGTGAATAACTCATCATAAGTTAGAGCCATAACATCATTATGCAAATTATACGACAACATTTTCGCAAAAACTTTGCGAGCCTCCGGAAAATAAATCCAAAAAGCTTCTTTATATCCCCCTTCATTCCCAGAGTTTAAATCTGGAATTAAAGGAGCTATCCCCAAAATTCGAGTTTCCATTACCCCACGTTCATTATCAAAAAAAACCTCTTCCTTAATCTTGAAACGGAAAATTTCTTCCAATCCAATACCTGTAGTCACTTCGGTTATAACAGTCTCACCAAATTCATTTTCAGTCTCCACAAACTGCGTATTACTTAAAGCAAAATTAACCTCCTTAGGCGTGAGTAAAAGGGTAAATGAATCATCCCATTGTCCAGACCCATTACTGGAGGAGTCAAAGGCAGAATACGCATGAATTTGTTGCATTCGGAGTGCGTTCAATACCACACTCATAAAACTAATTCTCCCTTGAGCAGGGACAATAGGAAAGTAAAAGCCAAGATTTACCTTTTCCCTCATGTCCACCACCCTCCAAACTCGTTGTAACCACATAACATTGGCCTCTCGCAAATCAGTATAGGGAATGGGTTTCTTGTCCACATATTGCTTGGGGTACAAGTCAGAAAAATGCATGGGTTCCATCACTTGCGAAAAAACAATAGTTGGAAAAATGCCCCCCATATTTACACAAAGTGCCAGAAGATATTTAAGTACTAACGTTTTGGGAAACATACCAAATAAACGCTCGGATATGGAAATTATTGGACAAAAAAAAGGGGATAAACTAATTTATCCCCTTTTTAAATATTTCAACACTTTAGAAACTCCACATGTCGTGTTCGCGATTGAATATCTCTTCCTCAATTTTTTCTGCTTCTAACAAAGCATCCAAAGGAACTCGATATTGTTCAATTGCACGATCGTACACATTACTCTCCTTAGTAATTCTACTACTAAATTTTCTCTTCCAAAATAACTCTTCGAAGGTCAATCGATCGACATCGTTATGCGGATTATAAACCTCTGCTTCTGCAAAAACGAAACGAGCTTCCGGAAAATAGATCCAAAAGGCCTCACGTACACTTCCATCATCAATAGTTTTGTCTGGAATCATCGGTGCAATACCTAAGATCCGAGTCTCCATAACCGATCGTTGTTTATCGAAAAACACTTCTTCTTTAATTCTAAAACGAGTAATCTCTTCAAGACCTATTTCATTCAAGGTATCCTTAAGAATCTCCTCATCATACTGGTTATACGTAGTAATTTGAGTAACATACGCTAAGGTTCTAAACGCTTCATCTGAAGTAAAGGGTAATTTAAACCCATCATCAAATTGCCCCGTAGCCGAATCATAAGGAGAATAAGCGGTGATTCTTTCTTGTTGAATCCCGTCCATAATAACTTTCATGAAGTTTTTTCGACCCTGGGTTGGTTTCAAAGGAAAATAAAAACTTTGGTTTACCTTTTCACGCATATCCACCTCACGCCATACCCGTTGTAACCACATTATATCCGCTTCTCTAAGCTGAACATATGGAATTGGACGTTTATGGGGTGTATCAATAGATTTTGAATATACCCCATCTAATGGAGACTCCTGAGAAGGGTCCAAAACCTGCGCTTTCAAATTTGTAAACATGAAAACACATGCACACATTAATGTAAACCTAAGTAGTTTCATAATTTTATCTTATTGTAACAATAATATTACCTTTAATCCCTTTAGCAGGTTGACCACCTGTACTGGTTTTAATACCATCCAAGATAACCACATCTCCTTTACGTAAGTTTTTAAGAGCCACTTTCATTTGTTTAGTCACCTTACTAGACTTTGCCGGAAACGAAATATATTTTCCTTTTACTGGAACCTTCATGGTAAAAGCAGTCACCTTTACTTTTAATGATTCATCATTTAGTAAAAAGTTCTCCAACTTAGCGGTAACTCTACCCGAAGCCAAAACCTGCGCTTTGGTTGTACTTCCTGAACCAGCAATGGTCGCAAATTTTGGAGTTGCTGGTGGAATTGGTTCTACTCTAAATTTTCGAGGTTCACCAATTTTCATTTTAGAACCATCTTCTCGAGTAACATATACAGAAATCATACATTCTCTACCTTGCCCGGGCTTAACAATGTACTTCCCGTTAGAACCTGTTTTTGTTGCATTGGTCACTTGAATGTCAATTTTACTTGCAGAGAAACCTGCTGCGGATACTTCCACATCATTTTTGGCACCTCTATAAAAAACATTCATTTTAACTGGAGACACCACTGCGGAAGCCTTGGCTGCAATAAAGGTACTTTCAAAAGGGTATAAATCAAATTCATCGGTACCCGCTTTAGGAACTCTAATAATTCCACCCCACTTTTGTTCACCTTCGCTTGTTGGTTTGAAACCATAGGTTGCAATTCCATCTTTAATTTTTACTCTTGCCGTATCAAACGGATTGGATACGGTCCAGTCCTTACTTGCTTTACCGGCAGTATCTAGACCCGCTCCAACCACAACTTGTGGGTTTTGAGTGGTACTATATGCAGCCACAATCAATTCGGCTTTAAACGAATCTCCCAAAACAATATAACTAGACTTAGGAATAACCTTCACCTCTACTTTATCAAAATCATAAGTAGCAGTGGTAATATTGTCCATCAATAAACCAAGAGCCATGGACTCTGAATTCTTCACTTGATTTTGAAACATGGTTATATCCGTAATAACAGCGGCAATAGGTGCGTGATAAAAATGTGCAATATGCCAAGGTTCAGAATCTCCATCATGGTTAACTCCATCTTCGTATACAAAATGAATTCCATCCAAAGATGCTCTTTCATTTGCAGGAAATTGGTTTAACAAAATGTCCTCCCATTCCGAGATTTTTCGTTTCATTTCGATCATTGTCCATTCCCCATCTTTAGGGTTTACCTCATCAGGACCTAATAAAATAGCTTGACCAGCATCAATATCACCCAATGCTTGAACAGTATCTAAGGTCATCCAATCTGTATTCCCTTCCAAAGTTGCAGGATCATAACCTTCCACTTTGGCCATGATATGCTTTTTTAAGTTTTCTAAATAGCTATCTAATTCCTTAGATGCTTGATGCACATTTTTTGCTTTATTGAAGAATGGCAATACCTTGGTTTCATTTAATCCATTTTGAACAGAAAACTCCGCCATTGTTGCATCATTCTTTTGAGAAAACGCAATATTGGTTTTCTTCATCGCACCGTTAATTACCACAAAGGAATTCAGTACCGATTTTGTAACATTCATTGCCAAAAGAGCAAGAAGAACTAGGTACATCATACCAATCATCTTATCCCTTGGGCTTTGTTTACCTCCAGCCATAGTTTAGTTTCTTTAAACTTTTAATAAATAAATTAAACTATTACGAACGATTAACGTTCATAGCTGATAACATGTTTCCGTATACCGTATTCAACGATTCCAAGTTATTGGATAACTCCGAGATATTCTCTTTGTATCGTTTCGTATCTTCAACAGAATCACTTAAATTTTCAACCAAAAGTTGCATGTTATTAAACATTTCAGAAGAAACTTTATTGGAGTTATTTGTTTGCTCCAATTGCATTTCATACACTGAATTTAAAGAAGATAAGTTATCCGAAACTTTCTTCAAGTTCTCCGCATAAGTAGCTCCATCTTCATTAGAAACAGATAATCCTGTTAAAGCTTCAGCCGCATGATGGTATGAATCAGATAATTCAGATACATTTTTAGCTGCACCTTCAACACTTGTTACAAATGTGCTAGTTGCCGTAGCAGCATCCCCTAGATTATTCATATTATTCGCTGTATCGGCAAGATTTCTCATTCCAGAACCCAAACTTTCGATTAGATCTGAACCAATCTTTGCCTCTTCCAGCATTAAATCAAGATCTTGTGAAGAAGAGTTTCCACTTCCACCACCGCCTTGAACTCCTCTAGGTTCTCCAGTATAATCTTCGGCTAACTCTGGGTATACTAAAGACCAATCTGGATCCTCATGCATCGGATCAAATGCAGAAAGGAAGAAAATAATTGCTTCGGTACCTAAACCTAGTACCAACATGGGACCTGCACCCGGATAATGTTGTAGTTTAAAAAGTGCACCAATAATTACAATGGCTGCACCCCAACCATAAACATATTTCATAAAGTTTTTCCAACTTTTACTTCCCGGTTTAAATCCTGTTATTTCCTTGCTCATAATCTAAAGATTTTTGTGTGTTATTATTTAATTTTAATGGATAATTTACTTTTATAGTGCGTCTCCCTTAGCTCTACCTAGGTAAGACATTACATTTCTGAAACCAATGTAACATTTTGCAGTATCTTGATACTCATATGAACGGACACCTACTCCTAGGTAATAGCCCACATCTTTCCAAGAACCACCTCTAATTACTTTTCTTTTATATACTGGCTGATCATCATCCGCAGCATCATATTGGTAATCTGCATTCATATCATGTCCAAACTCATAAGCGGATTCCATAAATGCGTTATTGGTCCATTCCGAAACATTACCTGACATACAGAATAATCCATAATCATTTGGTGAATAGGAATAAACATCAACGGTTTGGAAACCTCCGTCATCCACATAGTTTCCTCTTAACGGCTTAAAATTGGCCAGGAAACAACCGGCATCATTTCTAATATACGGTCCACCCCATGGGTATTGACTTACACTTAGTCCACCACGTGCCGCATATTCCCATTCAGATTCCGTAGGTAATCTAAAATCTTGTACCAATGGCAATCCAGCCATATCCAGAGCATCGTTAAAATAACGAGTTCTCCAATGACTAAAAGCTTTTGCTTGTTTCCAAGTTACCCCAACTACCGGGTAATTGTCATATGCAGGATGCCAAAAATACATTTGCGCCATTGGCTCATTATATGAATATGAAAAATCCGCAATCCATGCTAAAGTATCTGGATAAACATCCACCTCATCATCTCTAATAAAGTCGGCTCTTGAATACTGATAATCATCTTGAGAATAATGACGTTGTCTTCCTTTTTTCGCAGCAGCTTTATAATCAATCCAGCTGTATTGAAATCTTAATTTGGTAACATCAATATGTTTTTTCCCATAATAACGATCACTTTCTGAATAAAACATGGGATCTAAAGCATCCAAAATATCTTCATTTCCATCTCGACCACCCTCCCAAGGGATTTCATAATCCCAACGAATTTTAGGCTCATCCAAATCGTTTCCATATTGATCTGTCACAATACCGAATTCCGTTTCTTCATATTCGAGCAAGTAAGTACGTGCAATTGAATCTTTCACCCAGTACACAAACTGTCTATATTCATTATTGGTAATTTCAGAATCATCTACATAAAATGCAGCGACAGAAACTGTACGAGAAATGGCCACATTTGCATACGGCACATCTTGATCGTTCTCTCCCATAACAAAACTTCCCATTGGAACATAGGCCATCCCATAGGGATCTATATCAAACCAAGCTGGTCTATTCTGGACTCCCGTAAGTTGTCCACCATCACCTGATGCACAAGAGGCCATGAAGGTCGCTATTGTTAAAATTAATAATAATCTATTCATGATATTATGTTTAGTAATCGTCAAAATCTAAGTGGATAAACGTCTTCTTTCTAGTAATATTGTAATCTTACTATAAAAACCGAACGGTATGGTGTTCTTCTTCTTTAATTTCAGGGGTAATCGAGAAGCAATATCTTACAAATAACTCGTGTGAACCAGAACTATATTTTCCAATTTGAGAAGTTGTAAAATCATACGAGTAACCTACCTTTAACAAACCGCCTGCGGCATTTATTCCATTCATTTGGAAATTTGCGCCAAGCATTAATGAAATTGCGTCTTGAACTCGGTAATCAATACCTCCCCAAAACTGCTGGTTATATTCCGCTAAAGCACCCAGTGCAAAAGTGGTAGATGCAATATCAGATTTCACAAATAACCCTGGTTTTAATACCCACATTCCATTTGAAGAAATCGGTTGTTCGTACAAAACATTTAAGTAATATGTTCTATCAATTTGGTAGTTGAATTGCTTTGAAGTACCTGATAAAGTTTTTTCACCTAGAATGGTATTAAACTTTGAACCAGTAAGGTGAGTTGAAGACAATCCAACACTTAATTTGTCATCAATTTTGTAGTATAAACCAAAGTCCAAATCAAGCCCTCCTTCTGACGCACCATTTTCAGGAATAAAAACATCTTGTTCACGTGGATCTGAAGATACCCATTCATTACCCAGTGTTTTGGAAATATACCCTAAACCAAGACCAAAACTCAAAGTCCCAGGACCTACACTATATAGCTTGTAAGCATATTGAAGCTTAGCTACCATCGTTGTTTCCTGGCCCAGTTGATCTGACATGATTGTCAGACCCACACCATGGTCTTTATTAAAGAGTCTGAAAGGAGATTCTGCAGAAAAAACAAAGGTTGAAGGCTCACCACCACCAAAACCTACCCACTGCAATCTACCTATCATTGTAGCACAAATAGCATCATGACTACCTACTAATGCAGGGTTTTGATACGCTAAACCTTGATACTGACCAACAGTAAATTGCGGATCTTGTTGTGCTTGCAACAAGCCTAAACTCCCTACAAACCCCATAAACACAAGTAATTTCTTCATACTACGGTAATATATATTTAATTCAAATTGATGCTCAAAATACAGTCGCTAAAGTATATAAATAATCTTCACTGCAAAAATTATTTATTTTTTCTACATAAATTATCAACGCGACTTGTTTAATTACTTACTCAACTACAAGAATTTCCGATAGGTTTTCACCCACAGATCAGGTAGTTCGTCCTGTCCAGCCACCTGGTACTCAGAATAAGAACATGGAACAATATTTAATCTTCTAAATCTACTGGACTTAGAGTCCGGGTAGGGAACTAACATCCACCATCGGTCTGTTCTCAGGCTTTTATAAAAAATAACATCCTCATCTGCGCCAGTTACGGGAACTCTATATTTCAGATAGTTACGATCACTTGGGGATGGAACTTCATTTTTACGATGAACAAAACCCTCTATAAAATACCAAATCATTTGCGCTACCAGAAGCGCAGATCTTCCCTGATTATCCAAACTAGGGTTGTATTCAAATACACCAAAACAAGATACCTTTTCGCTTAATCCAGCATATCTGGTTAATTGACAAGTCTCATCGGGTAATAAACCATTTGGGGTCGACCTATTACAGGCTCCCATATCGGCCGATTGAATGGCTGAAACGTCAAAACTTAAAATATCCGAGTTCCGTAAGATTGGTTCTGTCTTACGAATATCGGCTCTCACTTCACCTAAACGAATCTTATCAAAGAACAGCTTATCCATTAACCCTAAAATATTAGGAGCTCCGAAATAGGTTTGATAGCCAATATTTGAATAATTAAAAAGAAAACTAGGTTGATGTAAAAGAATCTGACTCAAATAATTTTCAGAATTAATAGGTTCATCTGACATTTCACCAATATCAAACCGGGAATCAATACTCGTCAGATTAACCAATTGTTCGGTTTTCTCATACCCTTGGTATAATGGAATGGTCAAATCCTGACTCCCCCCCATTACTACCACCGTTTTCCCAGCCTTAATCAAAGCATCTACCGTTGAAGATAATGCGAAATACGTATCTGTAAGGTTCTCCCCTGGTAAAATATTACCCAAGTCCACAATAGAAGGTAAACCTGCAAAGAACAATTGCTTTAATTGCTTACGAATATGGTTTGGTCCATCTCCACAACCTTTGTTATGAAGAGATCCACGCTCCTCATTTACGCCAACCAGTACCAACTCAGCATCTGTCCAATCGGGAAAATCGGAACCCTCCTCAAAAGAAGTAATTCCGCCCCCAATTTGATCGGCAAAAAAATTGTGTTCCTGTTTTGGTATCGGAGAAAAATAAATTGATATATCCATTTTTACGACTCGCTTTTACGCCTTTTTAGTGACTGTTTTTTTTACGGTGGCTTTCTTAGCCGTAGTCTTTTTTGCGGTGGTCTTTTTAGCTACTGGTTTTTTCTTAGCCGCAGGTTTTTTAGCCGCTGCCTTTTTGGTGGTTGTTTTTTTAGCGGCTGCTTTTTTCGTCTTTTTAGGTTGTTTAGCAATCATTTCTAAACAATCTTCATACGATAAACTCAAAGGATCCGTACCCTTAGGTAAAATTTTATAATTTGCTTTTTCTAATTTAATATAAGGACCATATCTACCTTCTATAATACGAAGAGTTTCATCTTCCTCAAAGGTTTTTAATAAAGCCTTTTTATCCGCTTCAATCTTCTCTTTAATTAATACCGCTGCTCTATCGTATGTAATGGTATATGGATCATCTCCATCCGCTTCCTTAATACTCACAAACATGCTACTCAAGCGAAGGTACGGACCAAATCGACCAATAGCCGCATATAAATTTTTCCCTTCATACTCTCCTAACATTCGGGGTAGCTTAAACAAGCTCATAGCTTCGTCAAAGGTTACACTCGAAATTTTTAATGGGGGAATAAGAGATGTGAACTTTGGTTTTTCCTCATCGTCTACATGACCAATTTGAATCATTGGACCAAAACGCCCAATACGCGCATAAACAGGCTTACCGGTCTCAGGATCTTCTCCTAACAAACGTTCTCCGGTGGCACGTTCACTATGTTCAAGAGTATATTCTACTTTTTTATGGAAATCAGAATAAAACCCTTCAATCATTTTATTCCAGGATACCTTACCATCCGCAATTTCATCAAACTCACGCTCTACATCAGCCGTAAAATTGAAGCTCAATACGGTATCAAAATTTTCAATTAAGAAATCATTTACCACCTCTCCTATATCGGTAGGGAATAGTTTATTCTTCTCTTTTCCCGTAGTTTCCGTTTTCACTTCTTTCGTAATTCCTTCCGGAGTTACTTCTAGGAAATTATATTCTCTAATCTCCCCTTCCGTTGATTTTTTCTCTACATAACCCCGTTTTTGAATCGTTGAAATAGTAGGGGCATAGGTAGATGGTCTACCAATTCCCAATTCCTCTAATTTTTTAACTAAACTAGCTTCCGAATATCTTGGAGGATGCAGGGTAAAACGTTGTACCCCTTGCCCTGTAATTAAAGAAAGGTTTTCCCCTACACTCATGGCAGGTAGCATTCCTGAATCCGAAGAAGATTCTGAGTCCTCATCTTCAGATATTTGATACAATTTCAAGAATCCATCAAACTTAATCACCTCACCTTGGGCTACAAACAACTTATCCGCTAAACTAACGGCAATTTTCACTGTAGTTTTTTCCAATTGCGCATCCGCCATTTGCGATGCAATGGTTCTTTTCCAAATCAAAGAGTATAAACGCTCTTCGTTCCTATCTCCACCTACAGAATCTTTATCTAAGTAGGTTGGACGAATGGCCTCGTGAGCCTCTTGTGCTCCTTTCGATTTTGTGGCGAATTTTCTTGGGTTAGAGTAATTAGCTCCATACTTATCTGTGATCGCTAATTTAGAACCATCTACCGCAGTATCTGATAAATTAAACGAATCCGTTCTCATATAGGTAATCTTACCGGCCTCATATAAATGTTGGGCAACCACCATGGTTTGATTTACTGAAAAGCCCAATTTCCGAGCTGCTTCCTGTTGTAGAGACGAAGTGGTAAATGGTGGCGCAGGAGTTTTTTTGGATGGCTTACTCACCACGCTTTCAATGGTAAATGTAGCATCCTTACATTTTTCTAAAAACGCATTCGCTTCCTCTACAGTTTTAAACTTCTCCGAAATAGCCGCTTTGACCACCGATCCATCCTGCAATTTAAATTGAGCAGATACTCTATAGAAGGTTTCTTTATTAAAGTCACGAATAGCTCTTTCTCTTTCAACGATTAACCGAACCGTAACCGATTGCACCCTACCTGCGGATAAAGAAGGTTTTACTTTTCTCCATAACACGGGCGAAAGCTCAAAACCAACCAAGCGATCTAAAACCCTACGAGCTTGCTGTGCTTTTACTAAATCAATATCTATGGTTCTCGGGTTTTCAATGGCATTTTTTATAGCCTTTTTTGTAATTTCATGAAATACAATTCTCTTAGTGTTTTCTGGTTTCAATCCTAAAACCTCGCTCAGGTGCCATGATATAGCTTCTCCCTCGCGATCCTCATCCGTTGCTAACCAAACCATGTCTGCTTTCTTAGCGAGACTCTTTAATTCTGTGACTACCTTTTTCTTATCTGGAAGCACATCATAATTGGGTTCAAAATTGTTATCTATTTCAATAGCCACACCCTTTTTCGTTAAATCACGAACATGTCCATAACTCGATTTTACGGTAAATCCTTTACCTAAAAATCCTTCGATGGTTTTTGCCTTAGCAGGCGACTCCACAATTACCAAATCCATATATACGGTAGTTTAAATGCTCTATCTCTTCATGGGATAGGCTGCAAATTAAACAAATTAAAAACGAGATAAACAAACAGCCTTTTGAAAAAACACCCGTTTCACACTGATTAACAACGTGTTAAAAATTCATATTATATTTTTCCTGCCACTATGGCACATTATTGGTTTTAGTTAGTTTTGCAGACCACAAAACAGTCAATATTATAATGGAAGATTTATTAGGTCAAAATAAGGTAATTGATGAATCTCGTCAAGGGGAAGCTACCATGATGAAAAACGAAAACAGCCATCCCAAAAAGAAAATGTACATTGAAAACTATGGTTGTCAAATGAACTTTTCCGATAGTGAAATTGTTGCCTCTATTCTTACCAAAGAAGGTTATGAAACTACCGACAAAGAAACAGATGCAGATTTGATTCTTGTAAATACGTGTTCGATTCGTGAAAATGCCGAAACTCGCGTAATGAACCGTTTGGGACATTTCAAAAAGACCAAGAAACAAAATCCGGGGTTGATCATTGGTGTTTTAGGATGTATGGCGGAACGTATGCGGGAAACTCTTTTAGAAAAAGAGAAACTTGTAGATATCGTTGTGGGCCCAGATGCCTATAGAAGTTTACCTTCACTTATTGAAGAAGCTTCTGAGGGACGTAAAGCGGTAAACGTTTTATTATCTAGGGAAGAAACGTACGCAGAGATTAGTCCGATACGATTAAGCTCAAACGGGGTTACCGCCTTCATCTCCATTATGAGAGGGTGTGATAATATGTGTTCTTTTTGTGTCGTTCCTTTCACTCGAGGACGTGAAAGAAGTCGGAATCCAGAGACCATTGTAAAAGAAGCGCATGAATTATTTGCGCAAGGGTTTAGAGAAGTTACTCTTTTGGGACAAAATGTAGATTCGTTCCGTTGGAATATGTCTAGTAAAGGGGTAATTAAAGACGAGTCACTACCTACAGTAAATTTTGCAGGGCTTATGGAAATGGTAGCTCAAGTTTCTCCAGAGCTACGAATTCGTTTCTCTACCTCCCACCCAAAAGATATGACGGATGAAGTATTGGAAGTCATGGCCAGACACGAAAACATCTGTAAATACATTCATTTACCCGTTCAATCCGGAAATACGGATATTTTAGAAAAGATGAACCGGGGATATTCAAGAGAGTGGTATCTAAATCGAATTGCCGCCATCAATAGAATCATGCCTGACTGTGCAATTTCCACCGACATTATTACCGGGTTTTGTAGTGAAACAGAAGCCAACCATCAAGATACTCTTTCGTTAATGAAAGAAGTTGACTACGATTTCGCCTTCATGTTTAAATATTCTGAAAGACCTAGAACATTAGCAGAACGTAAGTTTGAGGATGATGTTACAGAAGAAGATAAAGCACGCAGACTTCAAGAAGTAATCGCAATACAGCAAGAAAGTTCATTAAAACGGAACAAAAACCATGTAGGGAAAACTTTTGAAGTATTGGTAGAAGGATTATCTAAACGTTCTCGAGAACACCTATTTGGTAGAACCACACAAAATGCCGTGGTGATTTTTGAAAAAGGAAATCATAAACCAGGAGATTACGTGCATGTAAAAATCACAGGTTGTTCTTCCGCTACATTACAAGGAGAATTGGTAAATTAAGAACTTGATGGATATACAATCAGCAAAACAAAGGTTTGGAATCATTGGCAACAATGAGCAACTAAACCGCGCCATAGACACAGCCATTCGAGTTGCGCCTACTGCACTTAGTGTTTTGATTACTGGTGAAAGTGGTGTTGGCAAGGAAAATATCCCACAAATTATTCATGCCTTTGGCCAGAACAAGCATAATAATTATGTGGCCGTTAATTGTGGTGCAATTCCTGAAGGAACCATTGACTCTGAACTATTTGGACATGTAAAAGGATCCTTTACTGGAGCACATGCGGAGCGTAAAGGTTATTTTGAGGAAGCCCATGGAGGAACCATATTTTTAGATGAAATTGGTGAATTGCCAAAAGCAACTCAGGCCAAATTACTTCGCATACTGGAATCCGGAGAATTCATTAAAGTTGGGTCTTCCAAAGTATTGAAAACCGAAGTTCGTATTGTGGCTGCCACTAATATAAACATTGAAGAAGCCATCAAAAAGGGACGATTTAGAGAAGATCTATATTATAGATTAAATACCGTGCCCATTACTATGCCTCCTTTAAGAGATCGGGGTCAAGACATTAACTTGTTATTCCGGAAATTTTCGACAGATTTTGCCGAGAAATACCGCATGCCTGTGATTCGACTAAATGAGGATGCGAAACAAGTATTAAGTAAATACTATTGGCCAGGAAATGTGCGCCAATTAAAGAATATTACGGAGCAAATTTCCATATTAGAACAAAACAGAAATTTAGATGCCGAGTTATTATTAAGGTATCTTCCCAATTACTCCGAAAACCATTTACCTGTTCTTTTTAATCAGGAACCCTCCGATAGCCTACCCAACCGAGAGGTATTGGTAAAGGCACTCTTTGATATGCGTGCGGAAATAGAGATGTTAAAAAGCGCGGTGAAATCCATGGCCCAAGGAAATAGTGTTACCAATTTGGAAACTCCCAAGACCGAAGAGAATTTTACAGAGACGGGAAGGGAGCTTACATTAGGAAATTCCAACTTTCCGACCACACAAATGCAGTATCCTGGGTATCAAAGCAATCAATTTCAACCGCATGAAGAAGTAGAGGAAGAATCGCTATCTTTAGAAGAAAAGGAAAAAGAATTGATAAAAAAAGCGTTGGAGAAACATCGAGGAAAACGAAAATATGCGGCACAAGATTTAGGCATATCTGAAAGAACATTGTATAGAAAAATTAAAGAATACGAATTAAGCTAATGAGAAATTTCATCCTTTTAACGGTCATATCTGTAGCGTTATATTCGTGTACAGCGAGTTATAGTTTTACGGGAACCTCGGTAGGGGAAGCCAAAACATTGTCCATCCAAACCGTCACTAACGTTGCCCCTTTAACACCTCCTACTTATGCGCAACGGTTTACGGAAGATTTGAAAGACAATTTTCTACGTCAGACAAATTTAGATTTAGTAAAATTAGAAGGAGATTTACAATTATCTGGGTTTATTGAAAGGTATGTATCTGCACCGATTGCCACAACGGGTGATGAAACCACATCTCAAAACCGTTTAACCGTTACGGTTAAAATGAAATTCGTCAATCGATTAGATCCCACTCAAAATTTTGAAAAGAACTTTACACGGTTTACCGATTACCCCTCTTCTGCTAGTTTAAGTTCGGTTCAAGATGCCCTTTTTGAAGACATTACAGATCAATTGGCTCAAGATATTATTCAAGCATCCATTGGAAGTTGGTAAATGAATACCGAGAGAATCATAGCATTATTAAATACCCCGTCCTTACTCCAGGAGGTAGAAATGAAAGAACTTCAGGGTATTATTGCGGTCTATCCATTTTTTAATCATGCACGCTTATTACTCACAAAAAAAATGCAGCTTTCGCAACATTTGTTGCTAAAGAAGGAGATCAAAAAAACGGCTGTTTCGATTCCCAACCGTAAAGCCATGTATGAGTTCTTATACCAAAAGGAAATCCAAAATTCTATTCTAGAGTCGGCCCCCATTCTTGAATCTATCCCGCAAGAAAAAGGAAAGGAAACGTCCGCTTTGGAGGCCCAGCCAAACAATGAAAAGGCGGTTCCCGTAATTAAGAATGAAACTAATTCGATCAAAAAGCCGCTTAAAACTCCAGAAGAACCAGAAGTCAAATTTTCTTCTTTTAAAGAAGCCGTTATTATGGAAACGACTTCAAAACCAGAATCAAGTTTCTCCAAACCCATCGATCTAAAAAATCTTGGGACGGAAAACTTGAAGGAACTAGACCTCCTAGAAAGACAAATAATTGGCCAAACCATTGAGCACGTTCTTTCCCAAGAAATTGAACAATCCAGAAATATTATTCCTTCGGACGATTCCAAAGAACCCGATCCTACCCATGACCCTCATAAGTTCTCCGAATGGCTAACTATATTGGACCAGGATAGATTAAAAGATTGGAAAGGCAAAAAAGGGACATCAAAAAAACCAGATGCCCGGAGTATTATTGACTCTTTTTTACAAAAAGACGTGAAAATTATCTCTCCTAAAAATGACGATATTGAATATACCCCATCTAACTTGGCCCGACTAAGTATCGTGGATGATGGTGATTTTGTTACCGAAACTTTAGCTAATATTTACTACACCCAAGGAAATATTCAGAAAGCTTTAAGTGCATATAAAAAATTGTTATTGAAATATCCGGAAAAAAAGACTTACTTTGCCGCCCGAATTGAGAAATTAGAAAAAGAATTAAAATAAAATAGCATGAGCTTTATTACCGTATTAATTATTATCGTTGGTTTATTACTTGGATTAGTTGTATTAGTTCAAAACCCAAAAGGGGGAGGTTTAGCTTCCGGTTTTAGTGGTGCAAATCAATTTGGAGGAGTTCAAAGAACAAATGAATTTTTAGACAAATCTACTTGGACGTTAGTCATTGCTTTATTTGCTTTATGTATCCTTTCATCATCCATGACGGGTCCATCAACCATATCGGAAGAGGCACCTACTGAATTTCAAGAATTAGTAGAAGACGAACAAGGTGCATCAGCTCCTGCTCCGGTTCCCGCTCAATAAGAATTCAAAACATTATATTAAATGTCAGCTTGTCACACAGGCTGACATTTTTTTTGCCCTAAAAAATGCTTTTCTGCCAATTTGAGTGCAATCATCGCTTGGCACAAATAATGACAACTGCAGATGGTTCAAATAATAGTATAACTAACTTAAAAATATAACAATGTCGAAATTAAACATTCAACCTCTAGCTGATAGAGTTGTGGTGGAGGCTGCAGCAGCAGAAGAAAAGACTGCAAGCGGTATTATTATTCCAGATACAGCAAAAGAGAAACCTCAAAAAGGAACTGTTGTTGCTGTTGGTGGTGGATTAAAAGATGAGCCAATGACTGTAAAAGTTGGTGACACCGTACTCTACGGAAAATATTCAGGAACAGAACTTTCTGTGGATGGAGGGGATTACCTGATCATGAAGGAATCTGAAATTTTCGCAATCGTTTAATCTCAAAAAATTAGAAAAATGGCAAAGCAAATTTTGTTTGATATAGAAGCTAGAGACCGACTAAAAAGTGGTGTGGATAAACTAGCAAATGCAGTAAAAGTAACTCTAGGCCCAAAAGGTAGAAACGTGATCATTGATCGTAAATTTGGAGCTCCTCACGTTACTAAAGATGGTGTTTCCGTAGCGAAGGAAATAGAATTGAAAGATTCTATTGAAAATATGGGTGCTCAAATGGTAAAAGAAGTAGCTTCAAAAACGGCTGATTTAGCTGGAGATGGAACGACAACAGCAACGGTATTAGCTCAAAGCATGGTTGCCACAGGCTTAAAGAATGTAGCTGCAGGTGCTAACCCAATGGATTTGAAAAGAGGTATTGATGCCGCTGTGAAAGTGGTCATTTCAAACCTAAAATCTCAATCTATCGAGGTTGGAGATGACAATTCTAAAATTGAGCAGATAGCGACAGTATCCGCGAACAATGACAAAGAAATTGGAAGCCTAATTGCCAAAGCAATGGCTAAGGTAAAAAAAGAAGGTGTAATCACTGTTGAAGAAGCAAAAGGTACGGATACTACGGTAGAAGTAGTAGAAGGTATGCAGTTTGACAGAGGTTATTTATCTCCTTATTTTGTGACTAACGCGGAGAAGATGTTAACCGAAATGGAGAACCCTTACATCTTGATCTTTGACAAAAAGATTTCAACGATGAAAGATCTTTTACCTATTTTGGAAAAGACTGCTCAAACAGGAAAAGGGTTAATGATCATTGCAGAAGATGTAGATGGGGAAGCTTTAGCTACTTTAGTGGTAAACAGATTAAGAGGTAACCTTAAGATTGCTGCCGTTAAAGCACCAGGTTTTGGAGACCGTAGAAAAGCAATGTTAGAAGACATCGCTATTTTAACGGGTGGGAATCTAATTTCGGAAGAACAAGGTAGAAAGTTAGAAGATGCCACACTAGAAGATCTAGGTACGGCTTCTACTATTACCATTGATAAAGACAACACGACCATTGTAAATGGTGCAGGTGGAGAAGAAGCTATTCAAGGAAGAGTGAACCAAATCAAAGCTCAAATTGAATCGACTACTTCTGATTACGATAAAGAGAAACTACAGGAACGTTTAGCTAAATTAGCTGGAGGTGTTGCCGTACTATACATTGGTGCAGCTACTGAAGTAGAAATGAAAGAAAAGAAAGACCGTGTAGATGATGCCCTTTCTGCTACTAGAGCAGCCGTTGAGGAAGGTATTGTTGCTGGTGGTGGAGTTGCATTGGTTAGAGCTATTGATGCGATCAATTCTGTTCAAACAGAAAACGATGATCAATCCACAGGTGTGGCTATTGTAAGACGTTCTTTAGAAGAGCCATTACGTCAAATTGTTATCAATGCAGGAGGCGAAGGAGCTGTAGTAGCTCAAAAGGTATCTGAAGGTACAGGTGACTTTGGTTACAATGCCCGTACAGATGTTTATGAAAACATGATGTCTGCAGGAATAATTGACCCGACTAAAGTAACTCGTATTGCATTAGAAAATGCGGCTTCAATTGCAGGAATGCTTCTAACGACTGAGTGTGTATTAGCAGACGAGGAAGAAGAAGGTGGCGCTCCAGCTATGCCTCCAATGGGCGGTGGTATGCCAGGGATGATGTAAATCAAACGAGGATATACAAAAAAGGCGATTCCATGGAATCGCCTTTTTTTATGCATTTTCATTTAGTTTACTGTTTGGGTTTCTTTACGGTAAAGACTCTACTTATATTGAACCCAATACGAATATCTCCATTAGCCCAGTCACCTGTATTTTGCGTAATGAATTGTTGCTCGTTCATTCCTTGTGAATTGGTTAAGAACAATTGGAATACATGCCCTCCTGTTTCAATATCGACCCCAACAGAGAAAGAATAATTTATATATTCAGAAGCTATTTGATTATCCGGCACATAATAAAACTCATAGGTAATTGCCGCTCTTCTAGAAAATTTTTGTCTCCCGCCTATTCCAATGGCAAAGACATCATTCTTTTCTGCTTTGGTTTTCACAAAATTACGATGTATCAAAGTCGGCATAACTTGAATGGTGGTTCCTTTATTCATCTTTCTACCCAGTAACAATTGAAAGGTATAGCCCATTCTTGAAGAAAATAAATCCTCCGCAGGATTCGTTGCTTTCAAAGAATTAATCATTACCGAAGAGAATAATTGCAAGGATACGGGCATCTTTTTAGCCCCTGTACTTTGACGTAAAACCTTCACCTTAAAAAAACCATCGTATGCTTTTTCGTAGGTACTTCTTCCAATGCCAACCATCAACCAAGGCCTAACCCCGTAATCAAACCCTATCCGAGTAACGGCATTATCAAGTCCAAAAAACTCATCTACCCCTGAATTCATTGACCCAAAACGGTGAGAAATCCTTAAGTCTAACACGCCCTCAGCGGTATTTTCTAAGGACACCGAATTAATAATCCGAGAAGATTTATAACTCGCAGTGGCATAAGAAATTTCATTTGGGTCATCGCCCAAATCCTCTAATAAATCCAAATCATCTTGGGCACTAGCTCCCAGAGCAAACACCAATACCGATCCAAATACAAGTAACTTTTTAATCATAATAAGTTTTACCGATTATCTTTATTTCTTTTCTTCAAAATTCATCACCATAGTCACCTCCAACTCCTTGGCAATCTTTTCTCTTACGACCCCTGGTATTTCTATTTTATAATCCTCAGGATTCACTTTGATTTTTGTTTCTCCAATTACCGTCCCATCTTTAACGGTAAACTGTGCTTGAATCGTAATTTCCTTGGTTACCCCGTGAATGGTTAGCTTTCCTTTAATCAAAGAAGAATACACGCCATTCTTTTTCATATCAATTTTGGACACATCCACTATTTGGCCTTTAAATGAAGACTTTGGATAGGTGTCACTTTCTACGTAATTTTCGTTAAAATGCTCCTCCATTAATGCCTTTTCAAAATGAAAAGCTTTCATAGTTACCGAAAATTGAATGGCTCCTGTTTTGGAATCAAACACTGCGGTCACTGTTTTGTTATGCGCTTCAATATCCTCCATCGCAGTTGAGGAAAAGAAGGAGATCTCCCCGGTTCGTGTAAAATATTTCTGTGCGTGTAACCCCGTACACAAAACCATCAATCCTACTACTAGTCCTATCTTTTTCATTCTTCTTATTTTAATATACTACAATGGGTAATAACTACCCCTAAATCGTCACCACCGGTGCAATGACCTTTTATGGCAATTTCGTTTCCAATCACCAACCCAGATAAATTCACCCCTTCATCAAATGAGGCATTCACCGTACCAAAGTCATCATTTGTTACTAAAAAGACCATTTGATTCTTTAGGTCCAATTCCAAAATGGAACCAGATACGGCTATGACTTTGTCTAAATACTTTGCATTAGCCCCTGCTTCATCCGTGACGTATGCATCAAACAAATCTACCGCAGTGATCTCCATACTTGCCTTTTCACCCACAATATCTCTATGGGCTTTATTATATTGGAAATAGACATAGAACGCTCCTGCCATACCCACTATTAATAACCCTAGTATTATCTTCTTTACCATAATTCTTTAATTTTCTGGAGCACCATCGGCTATCCACTGTGTTAATTGATTGTGCTCACAGGTAGCCAGTGGTCCATTTGGAGGCATCGTTCGTTCAACCAGTGCCTGTTTCTGGATACTTTCCAAGTTATCTTTCACTTCTTGGTAATTAGTTAAAGCAGGGGCTTGCACGCCTGAATAATGACATCCTCTATTTGAGCAATTTAAATTTATCAATACCTTTATTTGGTCATCATAAGTAAGATTGGTTGTTTCGCAATCCGAGTTGTCAAAGGGATACAAGTCCTCTTGATTGTCATAATAACACGAACAGAGTCCAAAAACCATGGCTCCAAGGATGAGAAATTTATTCATAGTCTAGTTTTCAAGATTCTAATAGAAAAAGCCTCCCTATCAATAGAGCGCCTTTGTTATAGCCCAAACAAGGGTTCACATACTAATAGAGCCTAAATAATTTGATTTTATTGAAAGTCAAATATAACCCAATAACAAACACAATCCCCCCCTATTTACTACGAACTTATTTGATGATGTTCATTTGCATATATATGGTCTCCATCCCATGGTATTTTTTTTACAAAGGGAAACTTCCGTTCCACGCAATTATCCAATATACAAATAGGACAGGAACTTTCTAAACAAGGCTCGGTATGGATGGAAGCCTCTACCGTATGATCAAAAACCTCATCGAGTACAGCTTCCAGTTTATTCACTTCCTCGTGCGATTCTTTCAAAGAAAGATACCAGGGCAAAGTTAAATGCGCATCCAAATGTAACTTGGCGCCATACCGTACTATTTTAAAATTATGAATATCTACCCAAGTCTTTCTTCTTTTAGACTGCAGAACGGCTGCCACTTTTTCCAATTGTTGCGGGTCTGCTTCATCCATCACTCCTGCAATTGATTTCCGAATAATCTTTACACCCGTTACGGAAATCAAACCACCCAAAATTATCGCTAATACATTATCCAGTATAGGCATTCCGGTTAACCAAACTATGGTCAACCCAACCAGCAAGCCCGCGGTAGAATACCCATCACTTAACAAATGTTTTCCTCCGGCCTGTAACTGCACCGAGTTTACTTTTTCACCTTGTTTAACCATAGACCACCCCATTACGGAATTTACGGCTCCAGCCATAAAAACCAAGCCCATTCCTAGGGCATTAATCGTTAAATCCTGGGGATAGAAAAAGGAATAAAACGCCTTGACAATCATGGCCAATCCAGCCACCAAAATCAACCCTCCTTCAAATCCAGAGGAAATAAATTCAATTTTACCATGACCATAAGGGTGGTTCTTGTCTTTGGGTAAAGTGGCGTAATACAAGCTAAATACACCAAAGGCAGCGCCCATTATATTGACCAACCCTTCCAATGCATCCGTGAGTATCGCAATGGAGTTGGTAAGCGCATAAGCCGTGAATTTCAGCCCAAACAAGACCACTCCCAAAAGGAGCGCCAGTTTCTGAAACCGCATATTCGACTTACTTATTCCCCTCATATTTAGCCTCGCTTTTTTTTCATTCGAAAAACAATTTAGATTTTTTTTATTGATCAGACAATTTTCTACCACAAATATGGTTATTGGGCTACATTTGTTTTAATGATGCGAAATACCACTTCTGTATTTATTACTTTACTCAAAACCAAATTGGTTTTGATTTCCCTTTTCGGATTGGGCCATTTTGCCCATGCCCAAGTAAAATATTCCAACGAATTTTTAAATATTGGTGTGGGTGCCCGGGGCTTGGGTATGTCAAACAGTATTGTATCCTCCTCGGAAGATGTAACGTCTGGTTATTGGAACCCTGCTAACTTAGTAAATATTGAAGATAAATTTCAAGTAGGGATGATGCACGCCAGCTATTTTGCGGGTATTTCAAATTATGATTATGGAGCTATTGCCATTCCGGTTGACAATGGAGTCGTTGGACTTTCCATGATCCGTTTTGGGGTAGACAATATCCTCAACACCATAAATTTCAAAGACCCTAGCGGGAATTTCAACTATGATAGAATCACCACCTTTTCGACTGCCGATTATGCTTTTTTGATTTCATACGCTAGAAAAACAAAAATTGATGGCTTAAGCGTAGGTGGAAACTTCAAAATTATTTACCGGCAAATTGGTGATTTTGCGAGTGCTTATGGCTTTGGTTTAGATGCATCGGCTGCTTACTCAAAAAACGATTGGAAATTTGCCGCTATGGCACGAGATGTAACCACTACCGTAAATGCATGGAGTTACACTTTAGATCAAGCCACCAAGGATGTATTTAACGCAACCAATAATGAAATCCCAAAAAACGGTACCGAAATCACCTTACCGAAGTTACTGCTAGGAGTTTCCAAAAAATTCGTTATCCAGGACCAATTCTCTATTTTACCGGAGATAAATTTCGACATGTATTTCGATGGGAGAAGACCTACACTTATTAGCGGAGATGCCATTAGTATTGATCCACACATGGGTTTAGAACTCGGTTATAACGACTTTCTTTATGTACGTGGAGGCGTTGGAAACATTCAAAAGCAACCCGCTGTTTCTGGTGGAGATGACGAATGGTTAATCCAACCCAATTTTGGGGTAGGTATCCGTTTAGATGATCTTTTTGGATTAGGAAATGTGGTTCTTGATTACGCCTTAACAGCGATTGATCAAACCAACAGCTCCTTATACTCCAATGTATTTTCACTACGAATAGATGTCGCTAACCCTAAAAAATAGGATTAAAACGACCTAGACTGCGTTAAATCTTCCAATACCTCTAGTTCATATAAGGTTTCGATTTTCTCACAACTTTCTTTCATCAAGCGGCTACTCGAATTTGCCATTTCAGGTAAATGTCCTCCTGCATTTTCCCAAGTAGATTTATCCGGCCATTGGGCATAGGCTACATATTCATTTTTTGATTTCATATGTAACCTGGAGCCCAAACTTCCTTCATATTCATAAATCAATTGGGTTAGGCCTTTCCATCCTTTAATAAAATCTTTATTCCGGTTTTCCTTTACGGTAAAAGTGTAAATCACTGCAAACATTCCATTGTATTTAGTAAGGAAAGATAAGGAACTAAAAATTCCCTAAAAGCAAACCGACCGATTATCTTTGAACCCAATGAATATGAAAATGAATATTTCTAAAAAAATTGGCCTTGCCCTAAGTTCTGGAATTTTACTATCTGCTGGATGGCCCTCCGTAGGATCGGCAACTCCCCTTCTCTTTTTTGCTTTAGTCCCACTTTTTCTACTTGAAAGAGCGGTAGCTATAGAAAAACTGGACGGAACAAAGACCCGATTGTTTCCCTATGTATTTCTAAGTTTATTGACTTTTAATATCATTTCTACTTGGTGGGTATGGAATGCTTCGCCCGAAGGGAGCATAGGAGCTTTTGTTTTGAATAGCTTGTTTTTAGCAATTGCTTTCCAATTGGCACATTATACTCGAATAAAACTAGGGAACTTTAGGGGTGATTTTGCCTTGATATTCTTTTGGATTGCTTGGGAGTATTTTCATATGGACTGGGATCTTTCATGGACCTGGTTAACCCTAGGTAATGGATTAGCAAATACCCCATTCATAATTCAATGGTATGAATACACAGGTGTATTTGGCGGTTCCTTATGGATCCTGACCAGTAATTTATTTTTGGTTCAATGGCTAGAGAAATCGAAAGCATACCATTCCAAAATTTACCATATGCCGGGATTGATTTTTGGAATAAAATGGGCCTTACTCATTATTTTTCCGATCATGCTTTCCGCCATTATATGGATGAACTATGAAGAAAAAATAAATCCCGTTTCAGTGGTTTCGGTCCAACCCAATATTGATCCATACACGGAGAAATTTGGAAGTCTATCTTCCCCAGAGCAAGTAAAACGCATGTTTCATTTAGCGGAGAAAAAAACAACATTCCATACCGAGTTTGTTATTTTTCCAGAAACAGCCATCCCAAATGGTTTTAATGAAGACCTTTTTGAAGAAACCGAGGAGTTTCAATACCTGTATTCGTTCTGTCAGAAATTTCCGAATACCCAAGTAATTATTGGGGCCAGCACTTTTTATGTTTTTGGACCCAACGAAACGATTTCAAGCACGGCTAGAACCGCTCCAAATGGTGTTATGTATGACGCATGTAATACCGCCATTTCGTTCACCAAAAATGAAGCCCCCTTATTTTATCATAAATCCAAACTAGTTCCTGGAGTGGAGAAAATTCCATTTCCACAATTACTTCGTCCTATTCAGGATCAAGTTTTTGATTTAGGAGGAACGGTAGGATCTCAAGGTACTCAGACAGAACGTACGGTTTACACCTCTAAAAAAGGAACTAAAATAGCCCCAATTATTTGCTATGAATCGGTATATGGTGAGTATGTAGGTGAATTTGTAAATAATGGAGCCGAACTCATTTTCATAATTACCAATGATGGTTGGTGGGGTGACACTCCAGGATACAAGCAACATGCCCTGTACGCTCAACTGCTAGCTATTGCACATAGACGAAGTATTGCTCGCTCGGCAAATACAGGTATTTCTTGTTTTATCAATCAAAGAGGCATTACCTCAGATGCAACAGGATGGTGGGTTCCAGATGTAATTTCGGCTTCTATCAATGCCAATTCTGAACTTACCTTTTACACCAAGTATGGAGATATTTTGGGACGGGTTTCTTTAGCCTTTGGTATCCTACTTTTAATAATGGCTGTTTCCAGAGGTATAATTAACAAAAACAAATAATGAAATTTAGAACGGAGATTATTCCAAATTCCCAAAACCAGGGTATTTCATACTCCGATCACACCATTTTTATGGGTTCTTGTTTTTCGGAAAACATCCATAACAAAATGGAATCTGTCAAATTGAATGTTTCCGGAAACCCGTATGGAATTGTATATAATCCAATTTCTTTAGCGAGACAGTTAAAAGAAATCACCGAAATAAAAACGTATAGCCCAGACGATTTACAATTTAAAAACGAACGTTGGTTTAGCTACCAACACCATAGTGATTATTCATATGCTGATCCACAAGAGTGTTGCAGTGCCATGAATACTTCTATTCAACAGGCATTCAAACAGTTTCAAATGGCTAGTCATTTATTTATTACCCTAGGAACCGCATGGGCCTACTCTATCAAAGAAACAGGTGAATGGGTCAGTAATTGCCATAAAGTACCCGCAAGAAACTTCGATAAAAGCATCCTAGAAGTTACGTCTATGGTAGATGCGCTTTCTAAGGCAATTAAAGCTATTCAAAAAATCAACCCTAGGATTCAAATTGTGTGTAGTGTATCCCCTGTCCGACATTTAAGTGATGGGGCCTTTGAGAATCAATTGAGTAAAGGTCGGCTGTTTGAAGTGATTCATCAATTAAGGAGCACAAATAACCACATTACTTACTTCAATGCCTATGAACTTATCATGGATGACTTGCGAGATTACCGTTTTTTCGCAAACGATTTAGTACACCCTTCTATGCAAGCTATTTCGTATGTATGGGAAAAATTTGGCTCCGTATTTTTCTCTACCCAAACCCTAAAATCCATTCAAAAAGTGGAGAAACTCATCCAAGCTTCCAATCACCGGCCTTTCCATCCAAAATCGGAAGCCCATCAAAAATTTATTGAGAAGTCAATTTTAGAAATGGAGAAATTAGAGCGCGAATTGACCATTTCATTTCAAACCGAAAAAGAACGTATTGGCTTAAACGCTTAATTTACTTTTTCACTATTCTAACTTGCATCATCATATCTTGCATTGGGCGGTTATTCCTATCCGTTTGCACCAATGCTATAGAGTCTAGCACATCAAAGCCCTCAATCATTTCGCCAAATACGGTATATGCAAAGTCCAAATGGGGTGTGCCACCAAGGGTACCATATACGTGCATCTGTTCCCTCGTATATTTATACTTTTCCAAAATGGGAGTAATCAATACCTCAGCCGAATCTAGAATTAATTTACCCGCAGCTTCATCCCTAAATTTCATGGCTTCGTTATAAGCCGATAACATCGCTTCGTTTTTAGGGTCATTTAAACATTTCTTAATTTCCAGTTGGCGGATACCATTTATTCTATTTTCCTGGATAGACATCACCTTAGCCGAATCAAATACTTGTCCTTGCACAATGTAAAACTGACTCCCTGAACTTTTTTTCAATGGGTTTTGACGATCTCCTTCACGCGCAGCTGCAAGCACTCCTTTTTTATGAATCAAAGTAGGAATAAACTCCGCATCAATTTGATAACCGGGTCCACCATTACCCAATTGAGCGCCTTCTTTTGCCCCCTTTGAACTAGGATCTCCCCCTTGAATCATAAAGTTTTTTATGACTCTATGAAATAACAAGGAATCAAAAAACTTTTCATGGGTCAGCTTAATAAAATTCTCTTTATGTAAAGGCGTTTCATTATAGAGTTTGAATTTCATATCTCCGTAAACCGTAGAAATTTCCACATAGGTGAACTTCTCTTTTTTCTTGACAAACGAATACAGACCAAACACCACAAAGCCTAACATAATTATGGCCAAAAACTTACTCCAAAACTTCATATTTCAAAATTGGATGTCAAAGTAAATCAAACTAAAATCAGCCACAAGTTTTCATCACAATTCATTCAAAAAAACAATACGACAACTATCTTTGTGAGCCATAAATCAAAGACAACATGGATTTAATAAAAGAACTTACTTGGCGTGGATTAATTCACGACATTATGCCTGGAACCGAAGAATTATTAAACAAAGAAATGGTTTCGGGGTATGTAGGCTTTGACCCTACGGCCGATTCTTTACATATTGGAAACTTGGTTCCTATCATGTTATTGGTTCATTTGCAAAGAGCCGGACATCGTCCCTTAGCTTTAGTAGGTGGTGCCACGGGTATGATTGGCGATCCATCGGGTAAAAATTCTGAACGGAACCTTTTGGATTTAGAGGTGATGAATCACAATTTAAATGCTCAAAAAAAGCAATTAGAAAAATTCCTAGATTTTGATTGTGGGGAGAATTCCGCAGAAGTGGTTAATAATTACGATTGGTTTAAAGACATGAACTTCTTGGATTTTATTCGAGATACCGGAAAACATATCACGGTTAATTACATGATGAGTAAAGACTCTGTAAAAAACCGTTTGGCGGGGGAAGGAATGTCATTTACTGAATTTACATACCAATTAATTCAAGGCTACGATTTTTACCATTTATACACCGAAAAGAATTGTAAAATTCAAATGGGTGGTTCCGATCAGTGGGGAAATATTGTGACGGGAACGGAATTGATCCGTAGAAAATCTCAAGGTTCTGGTTTTGCATTAACCGCTCCATTAGTAAAGAAAGCAGACGGCACCAAATTTGGAAAATCCGAAGGCGGAAACATCTGGTTAGATTCCAAAAGAACTTCTCCTTATAAATTTTACCAATACTGGTTAAATGCGGGTGATGAAGATGCCGAGAATTTCATTAAAATTTTCACGCTATTGGATGAGCAAACCATTACAGAACTAATTGCGCAACATAAAGAAGCGCCACATATGCGTTTGCTTCAAAAACGACTAGGGCAAGAAATCACCCAAACCATTCATTCGGAAGAGGATTTAAATACAGCCATAGAAGCATCTAATATTTTATTTGGAAAATCTACTTCCGACAGTTTAAAGAAACTAAACGAAGAGGACTTCTTAAGTATATTTGAAGGAGTACCTCAAGGAACTATATCCGATTATAAGGGAATGGGAATTGTGGATGTTTTAGCTGAATCTGGCTTTTTAAAATCAAAAGGAGATGCCCGCAGATCGGTAAAGGAAAATGCGATATCGATCAACAAGGAAAAAGTAAACGAGGATTTCATTTTTGACGAAACTCATTTAATTAGCGATAAATACATTTTACTTCAAAGAGGAAAGAAAAATTACTTTTTATTAATGGTGAAATAAAATGCACGAATACAACAGAATGGAGTTTAAATGATTAACTCCATTCTTATTCCATCTTATTCCCTACATTTGTTCTACACAATTGCCACACTTTTCGTGTAATTTAAACCTAGTACCTAACATAACATGCATGTCAAGCCTTATAAAAATACATACCGATACAGAAATCACCATTGCTAGAATGAAAGCAGAATTATACATCAATGGTATTTCATCCTTGGTAAAAAACGGGTTTCAAGCGGGAGTTTCCGCAGGCTTTGGAGGTGGCCCACCAGATAGTCGTGAATTATATATTGATAGTGATGATATGGAAAAGGCGACCAAAATCATTCAACAAATAATTACAAAATAGCCCTTCTATTCCCAATTAGTTTGCTCCAATTCTTACCCTTGTTTATTGACCTTTAGTATTATCTTTGGCCGCCATGAAAGGCAGTTCATTGTTTAACAATTCCAATTTAGAACCAGAAGACTTTTATTACTCCGAAGAAGGGTATAAAGTTTTTACAGAAGCATACCACTTAAAACGTGGCAATTGCTGTAAAAATGGATGCAAGCACTGCCCTTATGGATTCAATAAAAAGAGAAAAAGCTAATATATGAGTAATTTCAAAGACCTCATCAAAGCAGGGATACCTGTTCCACTTCCCGCACTAAAACCTTTAGATCAAAGTGTGAGTCATGCGCCAAAACGAAAAGACATTTTGAGCAAGGCCGAAAAGGAACTAGCTGTCAGAAACGCCTTACGTTATTTCCCGGAAGAACAACATGGAGTTTTAGCCAAAGAATTTGCGAAAGAATTAAAAGATCACGGAAGAATCTATATGCACAGATTCCGCCCAGATTACGAGTTTTATGCCCGTCCCATTTCTGAATATCCGGCTAAATGTGAACAAGCTGCAGCTATTATGTTGATGATCCAAAACAATTTGGATAATCGTATAGCACAACACCCACACGAACTAATTACCTATGGAGGTAATGGAGCCGTATTTCAAAACTGGGCACAATATTTACTTACGATGAAGTACTTGAGTGAAATGACCGATGAACAAACATTGGCTATTTACTCCGGGCATCCAATGGGTTTATATCCATCGCATAAAAATGCCCCTCGGGTAGTGGTGACCAATGGTATGGTCATTCCAAATTATTCGAAGCAAGACGATTGGGAAAAGTTTAACGCTTTAGGGGTTTCTCAATACGGTCAAATGACTGCGGGTTCATACATGTACATTGGCCCCCAAGGAATTGTACATGGAACCACCATTACTTTGCTTAATGGATGTCGAAAAATTGATACTTCGACATCGCTCAGCAACTCATCTAATGGAACCGCAGGTAAACTATTTGTGACATCTGGTTTAGGAGGAATGAGTGGCGCACAACCTAAAGCAGGTAACATTGCAGGTTTAGTTTCAGTAACCGCTGAAGTAAATAAAGTAGCCACTTACAAACGTCACGAACAGGGATGGGTGGATGAAGTAATTTCCGACTTAGATCAGTTAGTTACTCGAGTCACCAAAGCAAAAGAAGCCAAAGAAACAGTATCTATTGCATACGATGGGAACATTGTTGACGTTTGGGAAAAATTTGATGCCGAAGGAGTTTATATTGATCTAGGATCGGATCAAACTTCCTTACACAATCCATGGGCTGGAGGTTATTATCCAGCGGGATTAACGGTGGAGACGTCCAACGAAATGATGGCTTCTAACCCTGATTTATTTAAAGAAAAAGTACACGAGTCCTTAAGACGACAAGTAACCGCCATTAATAAACACACCGCAAAAGGAACCTATTTCTTTGATTATGGAAATGCATTTTTATTGGAATCTTCTAGAGCTGGAGCCGATGTAATGGCTGAAGACGGAATCCGTTTCAAATATTCTTCTTATGTGGAAGATATTATGGGGCCTATGTGTTTTGATTATGGATTTGGTCCATTTAGATGGGTATGTGCTTCGGGCAAACCCGAAGATTT
>MAAC01010470.1_pt1 | contig 42709 bp, 41 predicted proteins | sample 1115981 | NCBI WGS metagenome assembly MAAC01 (sample SAMN04961126, study PRJNA320927) | seawater metagenome | isolation source: sample BD02T64 sea water enriched with oil for 64 days | place: USA:Gulf of Mexico | collected 2013-07-27 | reverse complement strand
TCACTTCCCTGAACAGAAAAAATGAACTTAGCATGCTGACTATAATGACTCCAAGCAGTGTGGAAGTCAGCAGTAATAAAACTTTGGAACTAGATTTAATCATGTAAGTTGATTCTTTTTAGCTGCCAAATTGATCTGGAGTAAAACTTATCTTGTCTTAATGCCTCATGATCCGCCCAGGGATAGATAACCCAGAGGGGGCCTTTCTCCCTGATCGATAAGATTTTTCCGTCTTTTTCCAGAGCCAGAATTACAGGATACTGTTGCACGTCGTCAATCGGGATCTCAACGGCGTATTCGTTGGCTGCAATGGCACTGATGTGCTTAGCTGTATTGCCTGCAGCGCTGAGGATGTCCCGAACAAGAGGGCCCTTGAATTCGCTTTTTCCATCTGTCCACAAAGTGGTAGTGCTGACGGTTACTTGTGGCAGTTGCAGCAGTGCATTGCGATCCAGAAGCAGTTCATTTTTGCTGTTGAGTTGTGTGATCTCACCGGTGATAGTTAACAAAGTAGTGTCGGTAGGAGCGGAGAATTTGATGGTCGAAACATTAGCGCTATTATCGCTCGTAACAGTGGCCTGACTATTTGGATCATCCGAGCAACCAATCAGTGTTACAACAAGCAGTGATAGTATAATTTTATTGATCATTATGACCTCCTCAGAATGTCGGGATAGGCATTAATTAACAAGATTTTTCTGCAGTGAAAAATTATAAAAATAAGAAGTGAAAGTAATTAGATCAGTGCTACAGCATCGTAGACAAAACTGTTTATATTGTAAGCTATTTGCCAGCGTAATAAACAATAGCTTAATAAATAATGAAAATAATATATTGGAAATCAGTTGTTTATATTATATTAAGCAAGCTGTTTCGTGATTTTGAAAAGCACAGTTTACTGGTGTTGAATGCAGGCAGAAGTTCATCTTTGTAACGTATGCCTGTAAATCAACCACTTAGCAAAGGGACCAATGAAGGCGCTATTTGAGTACAATCTGGTTCTATACAAAATGACGGATTGTGGCAAGATTGGCTAAAGGATAACGAAAGAGTTTAGTTGAGATGAGAGAGCAAGCCCAAGCCATTGTGCAGTTAGAGAATGACAAAGTAATAGTAACCCAGTGGACATTTGCAGCGCGGGCTGAGACTGGCTGGCACAAACACGGTTTAGACTATGTGGTGGTCCCACAGACACAAGGCCAGTTGCTCCTGCAAAGCAGCGAAGGAGAGAAGACAGTTGATTTAGTTCAGGGCAGTTCGTATTTTCGTCGGGCGGGGGTAGAGCACAATGTCGTCAATGTTAACGACTACCCTTTTGTATTTATAGAAATAGAGTTAAAGCAGTAGAGTGGCGCAGTGCAACAACAATGTTGTTCAACTGCGCCTGTGTGGGCTAGTTACTGATCTCTACAACTGGCTAACATATCTAATTGCTGATTGTAGACACTGCTGCGCACAGACAAAAGCCCCAGCATAGAGTGAAACAAATTGTCGTGGGACATTTGTTGCTGCTGTTTATCTGTAATGCATTGTCGGTCCAGCTTGTCACTGTCACTGAAACTCTGTGATAGCCAGAGAATGAAAGGGACTTGAGTCTGGGTCTTAGGTGCAATGAAGTAGGGCAGACCGTGCAGATACAGGTTGTTTTCACCAAGCGATTCGCCATGATCGGACATATACAGCATCGCACCGCGGTATCTATCTTGGCGATCTTTTAAATAGTCGATGACAGCGGATAAAAAGTGGTCAGTATACAGAATAGCATTGTCGTAGGCGTTGACTATGCTCTGTTGCTGGCACTGCTGCAGTTGGCTTGTGGTGCATACCGGCGTGAATTGTTTAAAGCTTTCAGGGTATCTTAAAAAATATGCGGGACCGTGGTTGCCTTTTTGGTGCAGTACCACAGTGACATCCCCCTGCTGTTTATCCAGGTAGCTATCCAAGTCGTTGAGCATAACCTGGTCGAAGCATTCGCGCTGATTACAGTACTGCTCATTTCGATACGCTTTGGCCGGCTGTGTTTCTATCCTCTCGCATACACCTTTACAGCCTGAATTATTATCGCGCCACAAGACGTTAACGCCGGCTGTGTCCAACACATCTAATAAATTGTGCTGTGCTTCAGATTTTTCACTGGTAAAGCCATCTTTGTTGTAGAGGGAAAACATACAGGGGAGAGAGATTGCGGTGGTAGTGCCGCAGGCTGAAGTATCACTGAAGTTAAAAATCTGCTGCTGTTTCAGTTTCGGGTTGGTCTCTCGCTCATAGCCGTTGAGTGAGAAGTTTTGCGCTCTGGCGGTTTCACCGATAACTAATATAGTCAGTTTAGGTTTAACGGTATTGGTGGCAGTTTGGACGGCATCTTCCCCGATCGGCTGGGCGACAACGTTCATTACCGCATAGGCCCCACTTAAATAGCGGCTAGTGTAGTAGATGAAGCTTGAGGGAATAACAGTATTGCGCATTTCTCGGTTGTTGCGAAACAGCGACGAGAAATCCTGGTAGAAAGCGGCGGTGATTAATACTGCCAAGCTGGCAAATGCCAGCGCTGAGATACATTTGAATTTAAGTTCTTTGAGCAGTGGATGGTAGTTGAGCGGCAGCCATAAAACCAGCAAACCAGGGAGTATTGCGTACAAAGAAAAATAACTGAGCATGCCGACATTAAGCAGTTCTTGTACTTCAGCAGGATCGGTTTCCAACAGGTTTTGGATCATAGATTTGTCAAAAACTATGCCGTAATTTGACATGAAGTAACTGGCACTGGCACTGCTGATAATCAGCAGCAGAGCAAGAGGTTTGGCACTGTAGCGGAAAAATATCAGGGTAAGGCAGACGCTGAAAATGAGCACTAGAAAAACCGCAAAAGCGCTGAAACTTAACAGGCTGGTGAAATCGTCGGCAGAAAACTCTGCACTGACTATTCTCCACAGTGGCTGATTGTATAGTGCAGCGAGTAATATTGAAAAGCTCAGGCAGAACTGCACTAAATTGAGGCTGAATGGCTTTTTGCTTTGGCTGAGTGGCTCTGGAGTAGTCGGCATATTTTTGTCTGTATGGTTGTTTCTATAAGTTTGTAAAGTTTGAAGTGGGGGCTATCAGCGAGCTTATCACCCCCGGTTTCTTCACTGGCTAATAACAGGTAAGAAAATTAACAGCCAAGTGATGCCCGCCAGACACAAACTGATGAAGACGGCGGCAGAGCCCATATCTTTAGCGGCTTTACTCAGAGGATGGTACTCACCGCCAAACCTGTCGACAACGGCTTCGATAGCAGAGTTTAAAATTTCAACGACAATAACAATGCCGACACTGCCAATCAACAGTACTTTTTCAACCGCGGTCACAGGGCTGAAGATAGCAATGACGGTTGCGATAATAAAAAGGACTGTCTCCTGTCTGAAGGCGGCCTCGTTCTGCCAGGCATATTGTATGCCTTGCCAGGAATAGACAGCCGCTTTTAATACACGTTTGACGCCGGTTGCCGCTGCAGGTATTTCGTTATTCATTTAGTTCCCTTTGCAATATTGGTAGTTGATTAGGATAGCCTGTTCGTCTGGCGTCGCCAAAAAACACTGAATGCTTTTTAAGCTGAGCCATAACTGTATTTTTACAATGTTAAGGCACTATTTCTTGATTGACTTTAAAATGACAAACTTGTTATTACTGTGAACTTGCTGGCAGTTACCAAAAAGTTTCACTAGCTTGTTTTGGTAGTCCAGATGTCGGTTACCTATAACCCACAACTCTCCCTGCTTTTTCAATACCAGCAATGCCTGGCTGAACATCTGCCAGGCAATAAAATCACCGATGGCATTTTGCTGATGAAAAGGGGGGTTGTTAAGGATTAAATCGGCGCTAGCTTTTTCTCTATTCCCTAGACAGTCAGTCACTTGAAAAGTTGCCTGTTGATTGTCATTAAATGCTTGATGATAATTATGCTCTGCACTGGCAACCGCCATATGAGATTCATCGTAAAAGTGGATCTGAGCTTTTGGATTACGCTGTGCAGCTATTATACCGACGATACCATTGCCGCAACCCAGATCGATAATGTCTATAGCTTCATCTCCAGAGGGTATATGCTCAATGAAATAGCGACAGCCAATGTCAAGTCTGGCTCTGGAAAATACATTGGCGTGATTGAGTATTTGCAATCCGCTGGGCTCTAAAAGATAGCTTTGTGGGTAGGGGTTAGCTGAGACCTTTAATGCGTTGTCGTATTGACTAAATATAAGGCGAGCTTTCTTTTTCGCCAACGATGTTTTAGTGGGGCCGATAATTTTCTCAAACAAACTCAGAGTAGAGCTGTGGATCATTTTTACCATAGCACAGCCGATGATTTGGCTGTCACTGTGTAAATGCTGGCGTAATTTATGCAGTTGATCTTCGAGCTGCGCCAAACTTTTTTGCACTTTAATAATGACTAAATCGTATTGGCCACTAAGTGCCTGGGTCGAATTGATCATCCGCACCGGGGCTGAGTTATTCAGAGCAAGATTCGCTAGGGTGGCTTGTTGGGCGATGTAGGAGTCGCTGAGCATACAAGCCTGGGTCTTACTCAGGGCGACGCTGAGAGCGCCAAACTGATCGTTTATAATTAATACTCTCAACTCGCTGTTGTCGAGATTCTCGGCCAGGTGATTTAGCACTAGCTGATCCGCGGCATCCCAAGCTTGCAGCTGTTCATTTTTCTTTATCGGGAAGCGTTTTAAGATAAAGCTGTCCTGCTCTAGTGTTAAAGTTGTCTGCATAGAAAGTTAGTTAAACCTGAAAGACCAAAAGACTGGCGATTTTAGCACACACTGATCAGACTGCAGTGAATTAACTCTATAATTTTAGGGAATATGCGGACCAATCAGCTGCCTTCTATTCGAGCTCTGGAACGATCAGGCAAGTGGCAACCAACACAGTGCAACGGCGCGTTCTGGTCAACTAGCCTAATAAAGTGGACGGTCTCCTTAGAGCCCGTCTGCAGGGCCATGCAAGATGTTAAGGTCTCTTTTTTATCCACCATCGACAGGCAGCTAGCATGCCTTAAGTCGCGGCCTAAATATGGCGGCGTTCTGTAAGTCTGAGACGTATCGAAGTTGTTTACATCTTCCTGAACAAATCTGGCTGTTACTTAGTTGTTAGCTTGATGTACAATCGCTACAGAATTTTACTTAAGAGTGGGAGATATTTGCGTGAAAATGATTAAGTTACTTATGGTTAGTACCATGTCAGTTACTTTGCTAGCTTGTACAGCAACAGCTAACAAAGCCAATACTACAGAGGCGCAAGGGCAAGACTCTCCTGCTCAAATCACCAGTACCGCCACCGCTGCTCCCCAAGTTGCTCATCATGGCAGTAGTCAAATAGCGTCACCTGATAGCCTTTCGCGATTACAGGCACAAATTACAGCACTGCAAGAACAAGTCATTAAGTTGAGCAGTGATACAAATTCGATTTTAAAGAACTCGCAGTTGTTAGTGGCTAATACACAAATGCAAAATGCTGCACTACAAGGCACGACCCCGACAGCAACTGATAAAAAGAAAGCTGTGAATAAGGCAGTATCTGATCCATCGCTAAACACTATACTAAAGAGATTAGAGGGGATGTCTCCTTCGCCAAAAGGTGCTTTTGGCATAGTTTCAAGTTACACAGCAAGCAAGCAGTGGGTCTTAATAAGGTTCGATCGTCAAACGGGTGAAACTTGGTTGGCTGACAATGAGGGCTGGAATACATTGTCTGAAGCTTCTGAATTACAGATATCTCAATACGATGTGCATTTAATCCGCGCCGATCAAGACAAAAAAGGCTATGTCGCCTCAAGAATCGATCAGCGCAGCGGTGAAACTTGGTGGCTGAACAAAAAGCAGTGGATAGTCTACCAGTAGTGGCTATCGCAAATATTGAGTTAAAACCAGATCCGGATGCCGGTGTTGAGTTGGAGCAGCTTAAGCTTTTAAGATTGTTAGAGGTTTTTAATCGTCTATACTCAGAGACAGAGAATACCCGTTTGCAGTTAGGAGAAGATGAACCTATATACCTGCCTGCTGACGAGACTGTCAGTTATAACCGAATAATTTTCGCCAATGGCTTTTTTGCCAGTGCCTTGCATGAAATCAGCCACTGGTTAGTTGCCGGGACACAAAGACGTAAACTAGAAGACTACGGCTATTGGTATGAACCGGATGGACGCACTGAGCAGCAGCAGCTTGAGTTTGAAAAAGCGGAGATTAAGCCCCAGGCACTGGAGTGGATATTGTCCAGAGCCTGCGGCCATCAGTTTCATTTTAGTGCTGATAACCTGGAGGGAGGCGCTGTGATCAGCCGTGCATTTAAAAGCAATGTCAGTATCCAGGCTAAGTTGTTTATTACCCGGGGGCTGTCACTGCGCGCTCAATTGCTGGTGACTGGCCTATGTCATTGTTTTGCACAAAAGTTACCGAGCAGTGAAAATTTTAATCTTTATTAAAGAATATCGCCTATTGCACAAAAGCGCATAAAGGATCAGTTTAACTAGATACGGATCGTATTTTAACGATTCAAGTAACGGTTAATAATAGAATGATAAGGCCTGTATCGGTGTTTTTTACCGACAGAACCCGGCGCTTTGAGCCATAAATGTAATTGCTTTAATGATGGCAAAGGACTGCGCTTCAAGTATATAACCCTATGTTTATAAAGATTCAACGGTATATGGTTCAGTTTATTAGAAAACAATGTAAAATATTTAAATCTCCGTTCACGGCTAGGTATGGCCAGCTTGTGTGGCTCTTATGTAGCTTGTTGTGGTGCAGTGTTAGCGCGGCTGGACAATTTTATGCCATCGAAGTGCAGCCAGTGAAAATCTATCAGAGGCCTGGTGCCGATAGTATTGTCATACATTCGCTGTACAAGGCCAATCATATTCAAGTATTACAGCTGCAAAGCAAATGGGCTAAAATCAAGTTTCGCACAGCAGGAAAAGATATTGTAGGTTGGGTTGAAAAAACCAAGATATTTGCAGAACCGCAAAACGCGGTCGTCGACCCTGCAACAGAAGTGACAGAGATTCGACCAGTAGTCGACTTTTTTATTGAAAATCAATATGCTGCAAAAGCGCTCAACAGTGATCTGCACTGTGTTAAAACAGCGGACCAAAAAAGCATCAATGGCTGTGTGCTCGATATTGATCTGGAAGTAAAAGGTCCTGAAAATTCCAATTTAGTAGAGGTGTCTTGTAAAGCCGAGTTTGAGCTAAGCTTTAAAGGCACACAGAACAAGCAGGTTTGGCAGCAAAAAAATATCCGCACACCGCTAAAAAAGGGAAAGGGGGCTGCGCGTATACAGCTGGCGCTCATGCCAGTGATAGAAAAGAGCGCCGATGCCATTAGCGTTTTGTCATATCAGTGTCGTTTGGAAAAAATACTCTAAGATATATCTATATTGAAATAAATGGATTTAGCATTTCATGAAAAATTTGGCAGTAGCACAGGCAAATAAAATGCTTCCCAATAACCCTGGAAACAAAAAGGGTGGCTGGTTTCAGGCTTTATACATAGGCTTGGTGAGCGTAATGTTGGCGGCACTGATCATTGCGGGCTTCAGTATTTGGAACAGTCTATACGTTGAGTCCAGAGATACATTAGCGCCGCAGTCTTTATCACTGACAGAATCAATGTCCAGGTTTCTCAGTTTCCAGGAAGAAGTATTGCTGACGACCGCTGAAAAAATAGACATTGATAATATCAATTCAGATGTTTCACTGGAAGTCATTCGACACCTCTCCTCCATCAGTAAGCAAATGAAAGCCGTGGCGATTTTAGACAAGGAAAATAAGGTCATAGTCTATGACGGGATATATTCGGGAAGAGATTGGGGGCATTTGTTTAGCGGCGAAGTTAGCGGTTTGTCTTCGATAGGATTACCTTTTAGAACCCAGCCTTTCTCTGATCATTACCTGCCGGTACGGGTACCGATTTTTAACTCGCAAGATAAAATTGCCGGCTATTTAGTCGCTGCATATCGATTGATTGGCCCCGACGGAGTTTGGACCGAAGCTGCCGTTACGCTGGATAAGGCAAACGTACTTTTTAGTGACTCGCAAGGGCGAATTTACGCTTCTTTTCCGGAACAAAAATCTTTCTTACAGAGCTTTGGTACACCCAGGCTAGCACCGAATTTACTCTCAGCCATCTCTCTGGTTGATGAAACGACTACAAGCTTAGGCAATGTTCAGACCGGTCGCGGAGAGTTGTTCTACGGGGTGCAAAAGGTGCCCAATTTTAATGGCTTTGTGGTCGTTTCAATTTACTACCAAACGTTGTGGGGAGAGTGGGTTAGCCGGATGCAGTTTGCCGCTTTGATTGTAGTGGTGGTCACATTAATGGGCTGGCTGGCACTGCGTCTTAGTATCAGGCGTGCCTATTTGTTCGAAGAGGAAAAATTTGCGGCTCAGCACAACGTTTCCAAACTGTCCCGTGCTATAGAACAGAGCCCTAGCAGCGTGATAGTCACAAACGGCAGTTGGGTGACGGAGTATGCCAACCGTAAACTCTTAGATGGAACAGGGCAAATTATTGAGATAGAACCCAATTCTGTACTGGTCGAATCGAGTCCGCACAATTTACTTAAAGTGGATTTAGAGAAAATACTGGTCGCACTTGAGCTGGGGGAAAACTGGTATTGCGAGCGCTGTGACGAGTCCCAACAGCAGTGGTACTCCTTTTCAATCAGTAAGATGGTGGTGGAGCAAGAAGTTGAAGATAATTTTATCATTATCACGCAAAACATCACTGAGCGTAAAAGAGCGGAAGCCAGGCTGTATAAACAAGCGTATTTCGATTCTTTGACCGGTTTGCCCAACAGGCGTAACTCCTCACTTTTGCTGCAGAAGAAACTACAGAGCGCCCGTAAACTAGATGAAAAAGTGGCGCTGATCTATCTGGACCTTGATAATTTCAAACAAGTAAACGATAGGTATGGACATGGTGTAGGGGACCAACTACTGCAAAGCGTTGCGCGCCGTCTGGGGCAAGTGATGTACCGGGAGGGCACTGCCTGCCATATGAGTGGAGATGAGTTTTTGGCCTTTTTATCTTACGAGCACAAAGATCAAATTCTCAGTATCATCGACAAGATTTTAAAAGTGGTTGCCAGCCCTGTCACTCTGGAGGGAAAAGAGCTTTTTGTGACTGTGAGTATGGGGGTTTCACGCTTCCCGGAAGATTGCAGGGATGAGGCGACCATGCTGAAAAATGCAGACATTGCGCTCTACTATTCTAAAGAGTCGGGACGTAATTGTTACAGCTTTTTTGATGAGGAATTACAGGAAAAAAATCGGCGCAAGCAAGAGTTAGAATTGGAAATTCGCACCGCACTGGATAAAGAAGAGCTGTATATGGTATATCAGACTAAAAATAAAATTTCTGATTATTCCGTCTGCAGCTTTGAAGCTCTGATGCGCTGGCAGAGCCCAAAGCTGGGCTTTGTCGGTCCGGATGAATTTATCAGTGCTGCTGAATCCATTGGTGCCATCGATAAAATGGGCGAGTTTGCCTTGTATCAAGCGGTCAAAGATTTAAAACTGTTTCAGCAAGAGTCTGACCAGCCACTAACTATGGCGGTCAACTTGTCAATGCGCCAGCTGAATAACGATGACATAGTGCAAATTGTTCAAAAAGTCTTAGATACTGAACAGATTGAACCCTGGCGGTTAGAGCTGGAGATCACTGAGACTTTGCTGGCGGAAAGTTTTGATGTGGTCATGCCGGTGTTAAACAAATTGCTGGGTCTGGGGGTCTCCCTGAGCATTGATGACTTTGGTACCGGTTACAGCTCGCTAAATTATCTGACCCGTTTCCCGGTCAGTACTTTAAAAGTGGACCGCTGCTTTATCATAGACATGGTCAACAAAAGCAAAGATGCTGCCCTAACTGAATCGGTTATTCTGATGGCGCATCGGCTTGGCCTTAAAGTTGTTGCCGAAGGCATTGAGGACATGGACCAAATAGAGTTATTGCAACATTATGGCTGTGATGTGGGTCAGGGGTATTTTTACACTAAACCCATCAAAGTAGATGAAATGCTGGTGTTATTGCAAGATCAGCCGCAAATTATTGCCAAAATGCATGCCGACGCCGCACAGCGACAGCAGCCTGTGACAGAGCCAGTAGAGACTGTAGAGGTAACCAAAACTGAGGATGAGCAGGTACAGAAGAAGCATTCCAACGGCTCCAGCTTCCAATTAGAATAATCCCGACAGCGCAAAATGCACTGCCGGTAGTCGTCAGATGCGCCTCTAATTCCAAGCAGCAGAGGGGCGAATTTCTCCAGTCACAGATTTTAGTGAGTTGACGATATCTGGTTGGAAAAAGTCTTTTAAGCGACTATTTTCCGCAGCCGTAATGGCGCCTATTTTTTTCAGCAGCGCACCGAGAGCCACTTCACTTGCGCGGGTAGCGCCGTCGTCTATTTTTAGCGCAAAACCTAATTTTAATTCTGGGATGACACCGGCATAAGCGGCTTCTGCACCGGTTTTAACAATGGCTCGTCCCTCAGTTTCGCTGATCACGGCACTGCAACAGCGCTCTGAGCCCGCCAGCATTTCAGGGTGTGCGGCAATTGAACGTAAGATCTTTTGCATGGCAATGCCTCTGGCGCCCGGTTGCTGATCGGGTTCTGAAAACAGGGCGAAAGCATGGGCTAGTTTCTGCATCGGCATGTAGATAGCAGGTAGGCCACAGCCGTCTTGTTCCCAATGCATTTTACTGACATCCTCGCCAATCATCTCAGAGAGTGTTGTCATCCAGATTTGTTGCACTATATGCGGGTGGGCACTGTAGCCTTGTACTTCTGGCAGTAAATGTTTTGCCAGAGTCAGCATGCCACTGTGTTTGCCGGAGCAGTTGTGGTGAGCTTTGGTCGGCTTTTGTGCCGCAGCTACCATAGCGTATGCCGCCTTTTGATAGCTTGGCATGGCGCTTCCACACTCCAGGTTTGAAGTATCTAGCTCCAGTTTGGCTAACCATTGGTTAACGGCGTCTACGTGTATCGCCTCAGAATTATGCGAGGCACAGCTCAAGGAAATTTCGCGCTCGGTCAAATTATATTTTTCAGCGGCACCCGATTCTATCAATGGAATGGCCTGTAATGGCTTTAGTGCAGATCTTGGGTAAATATCTCTGGCGTAGTCGCCGATAGAATAAACCACTTCACCTTGAGCATTGACGACGATGGCGCTGCCTCTATGGCATGACTCCACGACAGCATTTCTAATCACTTCAACCAGTATCGGATTTTGATTCATATCGAGCCTCTGAAAAAATATTTTTAGCTACTCTAATAGGTTTGTCGCTCTGGCGCAAAGAACTGTCAGAAAAAACTTATAAGTAATGGATACTGTGAAACTAAGTGTTAAAATCCATTTTTTAAACTCCAGCTGCGCAGCCTGCCTGAGCAGCTTTTTAAGGTTGTACAAACGTCATGGAAAATTTACCTGATACCATACCCGCGTTGCGAACTATCGCTATGCCCGCTGACGCCAATCCAGATGGGGATATATTTGGTGGTTGGATTATGTCGCAAATGGATATTGCCAGCGGGAATTTTGCCGCGCAGCAGGCGAAGGGGCGGGTAGTCACAGTGGCAGTTGATGCAATGACTTTTCACAAGCCTATTTACATTGGCGATGATGTCAGTTGTTTTTGCAACATAGCGCGCAAAGGTAATACTTCTATTACCATCCACGTTGAAGTTTGGGTACAAAGGCATCACAGTGAAACAGTGCTGAAAGTGACTGAGGGCACTTTTACTTTTGTCGCCATTAATGAGAGCGGTCAATCTCGAGTCATCTGATGCTATAACGATTATTTGCATAGATTTAAACGCTGAAAAAACGCGTTGCTTAGGCAGCGATTGACGGGTGTTTCTGAGTGTTGGGGATAGTCGATTAAAAACAAGGAAAAGCAGTGAAATCATACGATTTAAAGATAGTCGCAGATGAAAACATTCCCGCAGTAGAGCAAATGTTCGCGCGCTTTGGCGACATCACTCGCGTTGATGGCCGCTCATTAGATCCAGAGCAACTGGTCGATGTCGATGTTTTACTGGTGCGTTCAGTTACCCAAGTGAATCAACAGCTGTTAGCTAACAGCCCAGTGAAGTTTGTCGGTAGTGCGACTATTGGCACTGACCATGTCGATAAAAAGTATTTAAGCAGCAGGCATATTCAGTTTGCCAGCGCCCCCGGGTGCAATGCAGATGCGGTGGTTGAATATGATCTGAGCTGTATTATGCAGTTATTGCAGCAAAGTAATGAATCACTGGCGGATAAAGTGGTGGCTATCGTTGGGGTAGGTAACGTCGGCTCTCGTCTGGCGCGTCGTTTACAAGCAGTAGGGGTTAAACAGCTGATCTTAAATGATCCCCCCAGAGCTCAGCATGAACCAGGATTCAGTGATCTAAACAGCGTATTACAAACAGCGGATATCATCGCACTGCATACACCTTTGATTAAAGGGGGCCCCTGGCCGACAGAGCATCTTCTGGGCAGTGCTGAGCTGGCAATGCTAAAACCCGGGGCAATACTGCTCAATGCCGGGCGGGGACCGGCGATTAAGGGTACCGATTTGTTAGAGTTTTTGCACAATAGAGACGATGTTCGCACTGTTCTGGATGTCTGGGAACACGAGCCTGCAGTGGATAGCGCGCTGGCGGCAATGGTCAATATCGCCACCCCACACATCGCCGGCTATAGCCTGGAGGGTAAATTGCGTGGTACGTATATGCTCAAACAGGCACTGACGAGCTTTTTACAGCTCGAGGGTGATGAAAGTTTGCAAGACTTCTTACCTGATCCGGCTATCAGCAGTGTACAGCTAACCGATCAGGCTGATGCCCTAGCTGTGATTAATTTACTGTACGACCCCTATCGAGATGACAGAGCGCTGCGGGCCACGTTGCAGAGTCCAAATCAGCAGCGTGAGTTTGATCTACTGCGCAAAAATTATCCAATTCGCAGAGAGTTTTGCTCGCTGTCGATTGATGGGCCTATCAGTGACAGCAACAAAGAAAAATTTTTGCGGCTAGGTTTTTCGGCTCAGTAAAAGGGCCCCAGTTACAAAGACTGCCGGTATTTGATTTAGAGTAAAGGGGAAAAGTGTTATCGCCACATCAGTGCAATCGCTACGTGAGTTAAACCCAAGTGTCGGCTCAAAAGTAGTGATAGAAATGGTTTCTCCGCGCAGGAAAGTCGCTCTGGAATTATTGGGCTACATTGAGGGGAAGTCGCTGTTGGTCAGCGCCGGGCGAAAAAGCGCAGGGTACAGTGCCAAAAGCCTGGAAGGCGTCATGCTCAAAGTACATATTATGATGGAGGGGCGCATTTGTACATTTATGTCCCGGTTGATCAAAGTGATGGCCGAGCCCTATGGCTATTGGCATTTGGCCTACCCTAAAAGTTTCGAAGTCAGCAACATCCGCAAGAATACCAGAGTCGCTCTGCAGTTACCGGTGTCTATTGAATTTCAGGATCAGCAGCGTGCACAGAACTTTGAGATACCCAACATGGTTTACTGTACTGATGTCTCACTACAAGGGCTGGGTATTGAGGCCCCACAAGTGCTTGGGGAATTGGGAGATGAGTATTTTGTCACTATGCGCTTAAAAATGGCCGGTGTTGATCAGTTGCTGTTAACCTCTTTGATACTGCGATCGGTTAAAGCTTCAGCCACCGGGGTTGTTATCCATGGCTTAGAATTTCAAGACAATGAAGATGAGGCAAAAATACTAATTGCCGCTTATGTGTACAGAGAAATGCTGGTTAAGTTGGGTTATGTGGATTAGGAACAGTCGGAAGACGGAAGACGGAAGACGGAAGACGGAAGTAGGAAGTAGGAAGTAGGAAGACGGAAGTCGGAAGTTGTGAGTAAAAGAATTTAGCATATAAACAATTTTCAGTAGTAAGGGTATATCGATGAGTGAGAACAGAGCATTTAAGTTGGGGTTGCTGATTAATCCGCTAGCCGGGATTGGGGGCAGTGTAGGCCTTAAAGGGAGTGATGGTCCCCAAACTGTGGCAAGGGCGCTGGAGCTTGGGGCCAAGGCGATGGCTGCGACCCGCACAGAATTAGCCTTAAAGGCTCTGGTTGATAAAAATGTAGAAATTGTCACATATCCGGCAGAGATGGGTGCAGATGTAGCAGAGTATTTAGGTTTTACCACCAAAATAGTCGGAGCAATAGACTCCGGTAATACCAGCGCTGCAGATACTGAGCGCGCAGTGCAAGATTTAGTTGCACAGGATATCGACCTGTTGTTATTTGCCGGGGGCGACGGCACCGCCAGAAACATCGCTAATGCAGTCCCTGAACATATAACAGTGCTGGGGATTCCCGCTGGAGTAAAGATTCATTCGGGGGTCTATGCCATTACCCCTAAAGCCGCCGGTGAAATAGTTGCTATGCTGGTGGACGGAGAAATGCTTACCTTGGGCAATCAGGAAGTTCGCGACATTGACGAGGAGGCCTTTAGGGCAGGCAGGGTCAGCGCTAAATACTACGGCGAGTTGCAAGTACCCAGTGAACATCGCTATCTGCAAAATGTGAAGAGCTCCGGTCGGGAAGTTGAAGAGCTGGTGATTGCCGATATTGCCGCGGATGTCGTAGAGCAGATGCAAGATGATGTCTATTATGTGATTGGATCAGGCACTACTGTGCAGGCGGTGATGCAAGAGCTGGGGCTGGAAAATACCTTATTGGGCGTCGACCTGGTAAAGAATGGCGAGTTAATAGCCGCAGATTGTACAGCCAGTGAATTACTACAACTGACCGAAAACGCTGAAACTCAAATCATCATCACTATTATTGGTGGTCAGGGGCATATCCTGGGCCGAGGTAATCAGCAGTTATCGGTTGAGTTGCTGGAGCGGGTAGGTAAGGAGAATTTACAAGTGCTGGCAACCAAAACAAAATTGAAAGAGTTACAGGGGCGACCACTGATCTGCGACACTCACAGCGAAGCATTGAACCTATATCTCAGCGGCGTTATCTCAGTTATCACAGGGTACCATGACAAAGTGTTGTATCGCATTGCCACACCTTGATTGCTCAGTAATTCGCCCGCAAAAAAGATAGCGACTATGCCAACATTTGCGAGGTTGTGGTAGAAATACCAGCAGTGAATGTCGCTGTGTGATGAGTGAGTGGCGAAAGGCTTAGTGCCTGGCTATTTCACGCATCAGAGAACTCAAATCTAAGCCGAGACTGTCGGCCATGTCAGATACTTTTGCAGTGTTTGAAGGAATACTTGGCAAAGCTTTTCCCGGCAGCACAGCGGCGCTGAGTGATTTTTCTTTGGCCTTGTTGATTTTTTCGATCAGACTTTCATGTAATCTACCCAGCTGGGCAATACTCAAGTGTTCTAATTGGCTAAAAAAATCTTTTTCTGTCATGTGATCTAAGCTTCAAATTGAGTTAATTTCCTTTTAACTGACTAATTATTAAGGGCTTTCCGGCGGGTTTTAGTAATACTGATAAGGTTGGTAATAATCGTTTGTTTTTGAATGATGCAGGCTGCTATTCTGCCACTTGTGACACCACACCACAACCTTTGAGGATGACTTTTATTAAAGTGTCGGTGGCGTCGCTATAATCCTGGTCACTGATACGCTCTGTCTTCAGATGCAGCTTAATTTGCCAGTTAAAATCGGCATAAGTCTGTGTTGATGCCCAGAGGCTGAACAGTAGATGCAGTGGCTTTATGTCGTCCATCAGCCCCCTATCGATCCACTGCTGCAATTTTTCACTCGCTCTGGTGGTCTGTTGGGTTAACTTTTCAATGATATCTGCAGGCAAATGTGGGGCACCGTGCAGGATTTCATTGGCAAACACCTTAGAGGCATTTGGATGGTTTTTAGAGATCTCAATTTTTAGTTTAATATAGTCAGTAAGCGCCTCTGCCGGATGATCGTAGTGATCAAAAGGCGCCGTAGCCATCAGCAGAGGTTGGATGAAACTGTCTAATACATGCCGGTAGAGTACTTGCTTGCTTTCAAAATAATAATAAATATTGGCTTTAGGCAAGTTTATTTTGTTTGCGATATCGACAATCTTAGTGCCTGCATAGCCATGATTGGCAAACTCTTCGCAGGCGGCATTTAAGATGGCGTTTCTTTTCTTATCGCGAATACGGGACATGTTGTTCCTGATTATTTAGTATTGGGGGTTAAGAATTACTTTGATAGACACATTCACCAAAGCTATAAGTTTCTGCAATCGCCCTGTCGTCTCCGAGAATCATCAATACGAACAGCTGCTCTTCGATACTGCGAGCACGCTGCATACGATAATTTATCAGTGGGGTAGCCGCCAGATCTAAGACCACAAAATCCGCTTCAGTGCCCACTTTAAGGTCGCCAATTTTATCGGTCAATTTCAATGCCTGGGCACCGGCTAAGGTGGCCAGATAAAAAGCTTTAAACGGATTTATCTGATGGCCTGAAAGCTGACAGACTTTATAAGCTTCCTGCATGGTTTGCAACATCGAAAAGCTGGTACCTCCACCAATATCTGTCCCCAGTGCCACTTGGACTTTATGACGCTGCATTTTACTTAAGTTGAACAGTCCGGAACCCAGAAAAGTATTGGAAGTAGGGCAGAAGGCTACCGATGACTGGCAAGCGGCCAATCTCTGGCACTCGTCATCATCTAGGTGAATGGCGTGGGCAAAAACGGATCTTGGGGTCAATAAGTCGTAATGATCGTAGACATCCAGGTAATTTTTGCGCTCGGGAAATAATTGCGCCACCCAGTCTATTTCTTTTTTATTTTCACTCAAGTGAGTATGCAGATATAAATCGTCAAATTCTGACAATAATTTTCCGGCCAACTGCAGTTGTTCAGGCGTGCTGGTGGGCGCGAAACGCGGGGTAACCGCATAGTGTAAACGGTTTTTGCCGTGGTACTTTTGTATTAGCTCTTTGCTGTCAACATAGCTACTGTGAGCGGTGTCGGTTAAATTTTCAGGGGCATTCCTGTCCATCATTACCTTTCCGGCAATCATCCTTAAATGGCGTTTATCTGCGGCCTGAAAAAAAGCCTCCACTGAGCTCTTGTGCACAGTGCCAAATACCAGAGCGGTGGTGGTACCGTTTTTAAGCAGCTCGTCGAGGAAAAACTCTGCGCTGGCGTCGCAGTGCTTCTCATCGCTAAATGCCGCTTCGGCCGGGAAGGTATAATTTTCCAGCCAGTCTAACAGTTGCTCGCCATAGGAGGCGATCACCCCCGTTTGCGGGTAGTGGATATGGGTATCAATAAAGCCCGGGACAATCAGTTTGTTGTGATGTTGCAATACTTCAATATTGGGGAAGCGATGCAGTAGCTCGCTGGCATCACCTAAATGGGTAATTATTCCCTGCTCGATGATTAATAGTCCATCTTCGAAGTATTCATAAGAATTTTCTACACCGCTGGTATGCGGATCTCCAAGCGAGTGTAGAATTGCACTTCGGTGAGCAATTGCGGCATTTTTCATTCTGAGATCTCTTAACTAATAGATGATAATTTTCCGACCTTTGCCGACTGGCAGAGGTTGTTCGTAACAGTTGTCGGGGCTTGCTGTTGCCGACTGTAAAAGGCGATAAATTGTGCGCTGACACTGACCGCAATTTCCATCGGCAGTTTTCCTTTGATCCCGGGAATACCAATAGGGCAGCAAATGTCATTTATCTGCTGCTGGCTAAAGCCCTTGCGGGCCAAACGTAATTTGAACTTTTTCCACTTGGTGGCGGATCCTATTAAGCCGATAAAACTGTATTGCCCACGCTTGAGTATAGCTTCACACAACTGTTGATCCAGTTGGTGATTGTGGGTCATGATAAGAATATAGCTGTCTGCCGGCAACTCCTCTACACTGGCCACTAAATCTGTACTGATAATTTTTTGGCAATTATCAGGTATCTCATCGGGAAATAGCTCTGCTCTGCTATCTAGCCAATGGGTACGACAGGGGAGCTGTTGTAAAACTGGTACTAAAGCCTTGGCGATGTGTCCGGCACCATAGATAACCAGGTTATTGGCAGGTGGGAAAAAAGCTTCGAATAACAATTCAACCTGGCCGCCACAACACTGGCCTAAACTGGCCCCTAACGGAAAACCTTTGATAAAAGGTTGACTGTCATGGCTGGTCAGCATCTCACGCGCCAGATGAATCGCCTGATATTCTAAATGGCCGCCGCCAATACTGTAATAACTGTTCTTTTCGCTAACCAGCATTTTGCTGCCGGTGGCCCTTGGGGTAGAGCCTTTAGTTGCAAACACTGTCACTAAGACACAGGGCTGACCGCGCTGATTGAGTTTTTCTAGACTGGCTGTCCAACTAGTGTTCACTTTGCTCTCCCTCTGTCAGTTTACGCATCTCTTGTACCGCCCAGAGAATGGCCTCAGGCGTTGCCGGGGAGTCAATTTGCAGTGGGTGTTTATGATCGCCAATACTGGCAACAGCATCTTTGAGCGCGCACCAGACAGAGATCGCCAGCATAAAGGGCGGTTCCCCGACGGCCTTTGAATGGAACACAGTGTCCTCTGGGTTTTGTCGGTTTTCCAACAGTTTGACCCTAAAATCGTTGGGAATGTCGGTGATCGCCGGAATTTTATAGCTCATAGGATTGCTGGTTAACAGTTTACCGGTATCATCCCAGACCAATTCTTCTGTGGTCATCCAGCCCATACCCTGAATGAAGCCGCCCTCTACCTGACCTATGTCGATTCTCGGATTAAGCGAGTCGCCGACGTCGTGCAATATATCAGTGCGCAATACTTTATACTCACCGGTCAAGGTATCTATAACTACTTCACTGCAAGCCATGCCAAAAGAATAGTAGTAAAAAGGGGTACCAAAGGCGGCATCTCTATCGTAAAAAATCTTTGGAGTGCGATAAAATCCGGTACTGGACAGTGAAACTTGGGCAAAGTATGCCTGCTGTACCAACTGGGTAAAGCTGATCACGCGATCGCCGAGTTTGACGTGATTGTTGATAAAGATGATTTTCTCGACCGCTATATCATACTCTTTAGCAGCAAACTCTAACAGCCGCGTTTTGATAGTGCGGGCGGCATTTTGTGCCGCTTTACCATTCAAGTCGGCGCCTGAGGAAGCGGCAGTGGGTGAAGTGTTAGGTACTTTGTCGGTATTTGTGGCTGATACATAGATGTTATCGATATCGACCTGGAATTCCTCGGCGACTATCTGTGCAACTTTGGTGTTGAGTCCCTGACCCATTTCTGTACCGCCGTGGTTTAAGTGGATACTGCCGTCGGTATATATGTGTACTAAGGCACCGGCCTGATTGAGGAAAGTGGCGGTAAAGGAAATGCCAAATTTTACTGGGGTCAGCGCCAGACCTTTTTTCATGATGGGTTGCTGGCGATTAAATAGCTCAATTTGCCGACGCCTGGCAGAGTATTCACAGCTCTCCTCTAGCTGTTGTGTCATTTCTTGCAACAAATTACCTGTGACGATCTGTCCGTAGTGGGTAAGGTTGCGCTCGTCTATTCCATAGTAATTAAGTTTTCGCACTTGCAGAGGATCGAGCTGCAGAGCCCCGGCTATTTGATCCATGATGTTTTCTATGGCGACCATTCCCTGGGGACCTCCAAAGCCGCGGTAGGCGGTATTGGAAGCGCGATGGGTTTTACAGCGGTAGCCAGTGATGTCGGCGTTGCCCAAATAATAGGCGTTATCGCTGTGAAACATTGCCCGGTCGACGATGGAGCCAGAGAGATCCGGCGAGTAGCCACAATCCGCCAATAAGTCTAGCTTTAGTCCCGCCAACAAGCCCTGGTCTGTAAAACCTACTTCGAACTGCACTACAAAGGGGTGACGCTTACCGGTCATGCGCATATCCAGTTCGCGGCTCAAGCGCATTTTACAGGGCTTGCCAGTGAGCTTTGATACCAGTGCTGCCAAACAGGCGGGCTGTGCCGCCTGGGTTTCTTTACCGCCAAAACCTCCGCCCATACGACGCATATCGACCATCACTTTGTTCAGTGGTACGCCAATCACTTGTGCCACTAATTTTTGCACTTCACTGGGGTGTTGGGTAGAGGCAAAAACTAACATGCCTCCCTCTTCGGTAGGCACAGTACTACAGATCTGGGTTTCTAAGTAAAAGTGCTCCTGGCCACCAATTAGCAATTCACCACTGAGTTTGTGCGGCGCTTTGGACAGTGCAGCCTGCGCATCACCGATGCTGTGTCGGTGCGGTTCCATCACATAGTGTTGTTGGGCATGTGCTTGCTTAACATCTAGTATCGCAGGCAGGGCTTCAATCTCAACTTTTACTAGGCTGGCTCCCGCTCTGGCTATTTCCATGGAAGAGGCTGCGACCACGGCAATCACTTGGCCAACGTATTCAACTTTATCTTCTGCCAGCAGTGGGTCCCCGGGCAGCACCGGGCCTATGTCCGGGTCCCCGGGTATGTCAGCGGCGACAAAAACCCGCTCTACACCGGCCAGTTCAGAGCACTGTTGTAACGCGATATGCTTGATCAGACCGTGTGCTACTTCACTCAACACCGGATACAAGTGCAATTGATTGGGGAACTCTAACCGGTCATCAATATAAATGGCCTCGCCGTTCACGTGGCGCTCGGCGCTCTCGTGGGCTATCTTTTTACCCACCCCAGAGCTGATCTCAGAGCGTATTTTGTCGAGCATTTGACTGTGGCTTAAACTATCGAGCTGGCGGTTAGACATAGTTAGAAATCCTCGTCTCAATAGTTGAATTAGCTGCGCTGTGAGAACTGCCAGGGCACATATGCTGTGTTTCTAGGTAGAGTTTGCGCAATAAATTTTCTGCCACCAGTAAGCGGTAGTCGCTACTGGCGCGAAAGTCTGACAGCGGTTGGAAATCCTGACTCAGACAAGCCAGGGCATTTTCAATGTTGGCATAGCTCCACTCTTTCCCGATGAGTGCCTGCTCGGTCTTACTGGCGCGTTTGGCAATAGCGGCCATTCCACCGTAGGCCAGACGAATACTGATCACTTCACCGCGGTTATTTAAACGCAGAAAATTAGCGGCACAAATCGCCGAGATATCATCATCTAAACGTTTAGTGATTTTATAGATCTTCAACGCCCAATCGCTGTCAGTATGTGGCTCGGGTAGGGGGATAAGAATCTTCTCTATAAACTCACTGGGCTGCAGTGCCGTTTTACGATAGTCGAGGAAGAAATCTTGCACAGGCAGTTCGCGGGTATTGGCTCCCCGGCGCAGTATCAACTTGGCATCCAAAGCAATCAGCGCCGGGGGAGTGTCGCCAATCGGGGAGGCGTTGGCAATATTGCCACCTAAGGTTCCCTGGTTGCGAATTTGCAGTGAAGCAAAGCGCTCTAACATCTGAGAAAAATCGGGGAAATAAGGGGCTAGTAGCTGCTGGCATTGATGCAGGGAAACTGCCGCACCAATTTCTATGTGCTGGTCTGTCACTTGCTGCTCTTGCAATTGGCTGACTTGTTGTACGCAGATCAGATTGGAAAATTGCTGTGCACGCTGTGTTATCTCTACCGCCAAATCAGTTCCGCCGGCGATGATCCTAGCTGTTGGATAGTCGATTAACAACTGCGCCAGTGCCGTTAGGTCTTCAGGTAAATGCGATTGTTGTTGCTGATAATTTAAACCTGTTTGGCTGTCTTTTGGCGGCCTTTGTCTGATCGCAATTAGCGATTGTGTGGTGTCGCGGGCTAAAGGGTCAAAATGATCGACCACAGTTGACTTTAGCGCTTGCTCAGCTGCTCGGTTGATGGCTCTGTAACCGGTGCATCGGCACAAGTTCCCAGCCAGTGCCTGCTGTACTTCATGTTCTTGGTGATCGCTGCTATTTTTTTGCAGAGCGAAAAGCGACATGACAAAGCCTGGTGTACAAAAGCCACATTGTGAACCATCGCAGTCAACCATTGCCTGTTGTACGCTGTGCAATTGTTGCTGTTGTAGCGCTTCGACGCTGATCAACTGTTTGCCATGCAGGGCGCTGATCAAGGTAATACACGCGTTAATACTTTTATAGCAAAGCTGGTTTTGCTCATCCAGTTGCACTATCACCACAGTACAGGCGCCACAGTCACCCGAGGCGCAGCCTTCCTTAGTGCCATTGAGCTGGCGGTGTTCACGAAGGAATTGCAGTACCGTCGTATTGGGGTTGATATCCTGCAGTTGTACCTTGTCATTATGGAGCAGAAACTCGATCACTTCGCTCTCCTTTTTTATAATTAGATTAAGCATATTGCGCTGATAAAAATCACTATCAGTTGGCTTGCAGTCTTGCTTCTATTCACAATTAGACTAAAACCTGACTTTTGGGTCAAGTTTTTTTAGCTATTCCTTTTTGGAATCCATATTACAATTTATTATCAATATACTAATAGCTACTTCTGCTGGATAATAACGACAAATTTATTGAGGAATATCGATGGAAATTTGGGTTGCTTTTACCTTGTTTGCCGCGTTGATGCAGGCTGTGCGTACAGCCGGGCAAAAGCGTATTGCCAGGCATATATCGCCAATGGCGACCACCTTAGTTCGCTACTTATTCGGCTTGCCTTTTGCCCTGGGTTATCTGTATTACTTAAGCGATAAAGAATTGAGTCATTACGTGGCCCGCGCTGCAGACAATGCCGACTTCCTGATATTTGCCTCCGCCGCCGGAGTCGCACAGATATTAGCGACACTCTGGTTAGTCAAAGTATTAACCTTCAGAAATTTCGCCGTGGGCACTAGTTTTGCGAAAACGGAAGCTGTGCAGACGGCTATCTTAGGTGCAGTGTTCTTTGGTGCCTCTCTGTCACCGATGGGCTGGTTAGCGGTACTATTGGGAGTACTAGGTATATTAGTTGTCAGTGTGCCAAAGAGAGGGCAGCCAATTCAATTACAGACTGTTGTCTACGGAGTGATGTCGGGTGTGGCCTTTGCTATTACCTCGTTGTGGCTGCGCCAGGCGAGCTTGAGCTTAGGCGATCAGTTAATGCTCAATGCGGCCTTTACATTAGTGTACATGGTGATTTTACAGAGCATTATTTGCATTGTTTATATTGCCTATAAAGAGCGGCAGCAATTCAACAAACTCAGAGCACATTTGCCGCTGGCTGTATTTGTCGGCGCCACCAGTGCCTTTGGCTCAATTGGTTGGTTTACTGCCATGACCTACCAAAACGCCGCCTTAGTTAAATCATTGGGACAAATAGAATTTATCTTCACCTTGCTGATAACATATTTCTTCTTCAATGAGAAAATATCAACGAAAGAGTATCTTGGCATGGGGCTGATATTAGCCAGCGTGATCATACTTTTGAGCTACTAAAATCTTCACAGTTGCGCTATTTCTGTACCAGGGCGCGAATAGTCTACAATAGTATTGTCTGTAGAAATTTCAGTGGAAAAGCTGCGAATTTGGCTGCTTTTCCATCCAAGTACAGCTTGATTATTGACCTCGAGAAACAAAGCTATTTGCCTGCTAAGCGATTGAATCTTATCGCCAGTGCCTAGGCCAAAGCTGTGAATGTAAGGGGCTATAGAGGAGATTAGTGTTATCCAATGCGGATGCAAATGTATAAAAATTGAGTAGTCTTCTGTATAATGCTGTCGAACTAAGACACTAATAGAAAGGAGGCTATTGTGTTTAATAGGTCGGCTAACGTCAGTGTCGTGTTTGCATTAATAATCATGTTGCTGATCGCGCAGGGTGTTTTCTCGCTGGTCTACTTAACCTCTATTGCCTCTCAAGCCGATAAGCTTTATCGCAATTCTTACGCGGTCAGCAATGCCTCTCACCGGATAAATGCTGATTTAAAGTCAATGAATCAGATTATGCGTAACATAGAAGCGCTGGACGACGAAAAAAAGATTCGTATTTTGGCCAGTTTAGTTGACGATAAAGAGCGTAAAATCCTCGACAGCTTTGATCTTATCTTCGAGCGTTACCTAGGCAGCAGAGAAGACATTCAATCTGCCTATAAAGCTTTTGTCGATTGGAAGAGTGTCCGCGATGAGGTGATTTACTATGGCGATGCCGACGCTGAATCACGCTTAAAAATAAACGCATCTGAAGAAAAATACGAAACATTTTTACAGCATGAAATCCAGTCTCTGATTGACTTTGCCGACGCTCAGGCAAAAAACTATTTGGCTAATGCCTTAGATTCAGAAGATGATGCCTTTAATATTATCTCCAGTTTGTTGGTGGCAGCTGTGATCTTTTCGATATTCTTCGCGATTTATTCGGTGCGTCGCCTGAAAGAGCGGCAAATAGCCGTTCAGGAGCGTATGTATTTGATAGATCAGAATATAATGATGGCGAAATTTAATACTGATGGCACAGTGATCGATATTAGTAACCACTTATGCCGTCATATAGGCTTGTTAAAACACGAAGTAATTGGTGAGCAAGTTAACTTCTTCATTAACGATGACGCCGATCGCAATAAGCGTAAGGCTATCATCAATGTTATCTCTACCGGTAAAATCTGGGAGGGGGAAATTTGTCGTTATGATGATGATGGAGTGATTCAATGGATACACTCTGTGATACACCCCGAGTTAGATTCCGAGTTTAAAGTAAAAAGCTATACCAACATTATCGATGATATAACCGATAAAAAATCTGTAGAACAGCTGTCTCTGACTGACACATTGACTGGATTGTACAATCGCCGTCACTTCGATGACATAATTGAAAAGGAAGTCAGGATTTCCAACCGCAACAAAACGTTACTGACCTTGGCGATCATCGATATAGATTATTTTAAGAGTTATAACGATAAGTACGGTCATCCGGCGGGGGACAGGACCTTAGCAAAAGTAGCCCAGGCCATCCAAGCGCCACTGACCCGGCCCGCTGATTACGCTTTCAGGATAGGTGGAGAAGAATTTGCAGTGTTATTTACCAATTCTAACTACGACCAATCGGTTGAGTTTTTGGAATCAATGCGGGCTAAAATTGAGTCATTAAACATAGAGCATAAAGGCAGCGATGTCAGTGGTAGCTTGAGTATCTCCATAGGTGCACAAATCATTGAAGGCTCATTAATGATCGGTAGTAATCAACTGTATGTGAAGGCAGATCAGGCGCTGTACGCCGCTAAGATAAAACGTAATACTTTAGTCGTTAATCCCGAAACTGGCTAACGACTGTTAAGGCAAGTAAGGTAGAAATTTTCAGCTACAATCCACTCGAACTCCCCGGATCTACATCCCGCAACAAAATATTGAATTCAAGTCTATTGTTGATCTTCTGTCAGTTCAAAATAATCACCGGTGCTTCACTAATAAACCCTTTTACTGAAATGACTTAGATGTTATTAATCAGTTTGTAGAAATTATTTTTGGCGCAGGTATCGTGATGCAAGTAGCAATTTTGACATTTGATGGCTTTAACGAACTGGATTCATTTATCGCCTCGGCCATTCTCAACCGTATGCGGGGCCGCGGCTGGGAAGTACAAATTACCTGCCCCGGCGCTTCTGTAACCAGTATGAATGGTGTGACGGTGCTGGCCCAGCAGCAACTGGAATTTGCCAACCAAGCTGATATTGTGCTGTTTGGCAGCGGTATCTATACCCGCGATATTGCAGCGGATGACACAATCCTGGAGCGGTTGCAGCTAGACCCGCAGCGTCAGGTCATCGGGGCACAGTGTTCAGGTACTTTGCTGCTGGCAAAACTCGATCTGTTACAAGGGTTACCAGCTTGCACCGATTTGACCACTAAACCTTGGGTGATTGAGGCAGGGGTCGATGTTCTAGACCAGCCGCTGGTGGCCAGTGGAAATGTGGCAAGTGCTGGAGGCTGTTTAGCTTCGTCCTACCTAGCGGCCTGGATGATCGCTAAAACAGCGGGGATTGATGCCGCCATTGCCGCTATCGATTATGTCGCCCCTACCGGTGAGAAACAGCAGCAAGTGGATGCCACTTTAAGAGTGATTAACCCTTACTTGTAATCGCTACAAGTAAGGATGCTGATCGGTGCCTTCGATTTTTCTGGCAACTCAAGCCGAAACTTATAAGTTCATAACATCCCCAGCCGCTGATTTTTAACTTTCTCCTTTTTTGATCATACTTATTCAACCCACCAGCTGAAATCTGGAATCCATGCCTTTGTCACGTGTGGGGATCAGCTTTTGATAGGCTGCGCTGTGATACCAGTTGAGAGCGTTTTCACGATCGGGAAATTGAATCACCACTTTGATGGCGTACTCGGCATCCCCGTGCAAACTTTCTATCGGGCCTTTGGCGATAAATTCACCCGAAAACGGGATCAAGGTTTGCGCCGCCATCGAGCTGTATAACGCTAATTGTTCTTTGTCAGTGGGGGTGGCATCGACAATAATTAAAGCTGACATAAGTATTCCTTCTCTTAGATTGTTTTTAATGGTGTTGTTTGATTTAGTTGACACAGCATAAGAAATACACAAATATTAAACAATACCCAATAAATTAACTGACTGTTTAATATTATGAACAATACAAAGCTTTTGCCTGGTCTAATTATCTTTGGTCAGGTTGCCCGTCAGCAATCTTTTACATTAGCCGCAAAGCACTTGTCGATGAGTAAGTCTGCGGTGAGTCAGCAAGTCTCCCGACTGGAGAAACATTTAGGTCAGCAGCTGCTATCTCGCCATACCCGAGGGATGTCACTGACCCCCGCCGGTGCAAAGTTATTGAATCGCTGTGAGCTATTATCTGATCAGGTGGAACTGGCGCTGGGGGAATTATCCGAAACCCGGGAGACGCCATCCGGAAGTTTTTCCCTGACCATACCGCACGCCTGTGAGAAGAGTATATTGCTGCCAGCGCTGTCGCAATTATGTGTGGAATATCCCAAGTTAGAGCCAAACATAATAGTCACAGACCAAGTTCAAGATCTGATTGCCAATAATTTAGATGTCGCTATCTATGCCGGAGCGCTGAAAGACAGTAACTATAGGGCACTGCCTGTGGGTAATAGCACAGAGGTGTTTTGCGCTTCAGCAAGTTATGTGCAAAAGCAGCCCAATGTCAGTCTACTGGCCGACTTGCCAGAGCATAAATTTATCAGTACTTCCTGGCAGCTCTCTGGCGCGAGCGTTTATCATGAAGATTCTCCATTTCACAAAGCGCTGCTCAATAACAGTGCACCTAAATTGCAAACTTATGCTAAAGCGAATACTTTACCTTGCACACTGGCAATGATCAGCGCCGGTATGGGCATAGGTTTACTGCCGGAATTTACCCTGCAGAGTGCTTTTGCAAGTGGCGAATTAGTCCGGATATTTCCTCGTTATAGCGGAAGGCAGTGGCCGTTTTATATGCTGCACCGTTTTCTGGGAGAAAAGCCAATACATATCACCCGTTTTCATCAGCTGATAAAACACTATTTTGCCAGGGCGAATGTATTAGGGGACATGTAATACAAATCTGGTATCTTTCTACGGGCTTTGCAGCTAAAAACGGTGCTTATAGGTTTCAAATACCGCGATGGGATCAATCCCTTGCCATTTTCTGGCGGTTGCCGTTTAATAGCTGAACCTAAGATTAATTTCGATGCGTGATGAACAACCCAATGTAATACAAGGCTATTTGAGAACAGAATGAAAAATATAGTTAAATCAGTTGTTATTCTTGTCTTCATGACCTTATTACAGCTGTCGATTTATGATCTATTTCTAAAGCCAATCATTACTACTTGGGGAGCTACTGACGCTGAAGTTACTATGCCTATGGCGGGTGATAATGGCGCATTAACCATTAGCTCTACTCGAGTTATCGGGATCAGTGCTGAAAAATCAGAGGTATGGAAATGGTTAATACAATTAGGGGCCGACAGAGGTGGTTTTTATAGTTACTACTTTATTGAAAAGGCAATGGGATACGAGACACGACACCAAGACATCATTAAAGCTGAGTTCTCGCAGCTGCTCGTCGGTGATCTTATCCGGGGATCAATTGATGAAGAAAAAAGTATCATCCCCTACAACTTTCGCGTTCTCTACGTCAAACCTGGAGAAACGTTTGTTTTAGATCAATGGGGTAGCTTTTCGCTAACCCAAGTTAGCAGTCAACAAACGCGTTTGATTATAAGAACACAAGCAGCGCAAAGCAAAAATACATGGTTACAAGCGGCGAATTATATCGGTGTTCCACTGCACTACCTTATGGAAAGGCGTACGTTAATGGGCATTAAAGCGCGTGTTGAAGCGGGGGAGAAAGTTCAGCTGTCAACTTTAACAGATGTGCTTTGGTTCGCCGGTATCGTTTTCTGTGGTCTGTTTATTTGTCTGCTGGTCTTTATTGGTCGTGGCATTCAAAGCATTCTAGTGCCTGTAGTATACAGTTCTCTTTGGTTGTTCTCATTGCTAATACTTGCACCGATCCCTCTCTATAGTCTCGGACTATTGCTAGCGGTATCTGTCAGTATGTATAGAGCCATTAAAGTGGCAAGTTATCGGCGCCGTATACTATTGCCTGTTTCTTCAACAGAGTAATAATTAAGCGCCCAGCATGAGCGTCGCGACCTTCAACAAGACAATAAGTATTAGATTTTCTCTGGAATGTGATTTATTTTCATTTTTTGATCAAAAAACATACAATAAATTTGACTGCGCTCTAAGCCTTCTATATAGTGCCCGCAGCTAGAAAGAAAGTCTCTTGTTTGCAGTCGCCATTACGTAAGTACTCGTCCTGTAGTTTCCAAGTGTTACAATATTTCAGTCAGTTACATTTATAAATGCCTTTATAGGCGCACTTATTTATTTTTTAAAATACAGGATAATATTATGTCTAATACAACTACTGGTACGGTCAAATGGTTCAACGAATCTAAAGGTTTTGGTTTCATCGAGCAAGAGTCTGGTCCAGACGTTTTCGCTCACTTCTCAGCGATTGCTGGAGACGGATTCAAGACTTTAGCTGAAGGTCAGCGTGTTGAATTTGTTCTAGGTCAAGGCCAGAAAGGTCCACAAGCTGAGAACATTGTAGCTATCTAATCGATTGCTACTGCCCGGATACTATCATGGGCACAAAAAGCTACTAGTGAATTCTAGTAGCAAATTAAAGGGTTTACTTTAACGAGTAAGCCCTTTTTTTTGTTTTAGGCGAAGGGGCTGGTTAAAAATTTCATTGCGGGTATAACGGCCAATAGAAAGTGACGGATGGCCGAGCTGACTTCTTGCTCATGTTCATTAAAGCATGGTCAGTTATCCACTCAAAAATCAGCGCTTTGCGCCGCCTCAAACAAGGCTTTAACCAGTGGGTTTTTCTGCTGATCTTTAAGGCACAGCAGCATATCGCAATTGCTGCTCTCAAAGCCTGAAACTTTAACGCCGACGCACCTTGAGTCCTTAGGTAACTCACGATCAAATACGAAACCTATGCCTAAACCACGAGCCACAGCTTCTTTTACACCTTCTCGGCTGCCCATAACCAATACGGCATTGACATGCAAGTCAGCCCTTAAAAAAGCATCATTGACGATTCTTTGGGTATTGGAGCCATGTTCTCTAAATACCAGCGGCGCAGTCGCAAGCTCCTCTATGTTTACTGTCTTACGATCACTCAGTGCATGTCCGGCTGGGATCAACGCTATAAGATCTTGTTTGGAAATGGTCTCGGAGATGATTCTGCTATCAGTTTTTACATTAGCCATAACCGCAGCATCGATTTTTAGAGCAAGCAGGTTCTCTTTGGTCGTATCGGCATTTGCCAGTGTCACCCGAAAATTAATATTGGGGTTATGGCCTTTGACAGCTTGAATAAGATCCAGTGCCACGTGCGGGCCATCAGCACCGAGATGGAGAGTATGGTAAATGCGCTGCTCGGGTGCAGTGAACAACCTTTGCACCTGATTTTCGACTGCGAACAGCCGAGTGGTGAGCTCAAACAGCGCCAGTCCATCTTCGGTTAACTCTACGCTGTGACCACTGCGACGAAATAATACCCGCTCGCTGTGTTGTTCTAAATTGCGTATCTGGATTGAGACTGCAGGCTGGGTCAGAAACAGTTTTTCTGCTGCTCGATGAAAATTTCTTTCCTGTGCCAGCGCATGAAAAGCTTTGAGTTGCGAGTAGGTCATCTGTTAATTAATCCATTTATTAAAATATAACAAAATTATTAATTTGATTAATCAATATGTCAAAGGGTATTTTAGAGGACATGCAAATAAGTTCAATATTGTCTGAGCGAACAGGGTCAGGCGCAATGCAATGATCTGTTACCAACGGGTTACCAAACTTGTTTATATATTCACTAGATTTACACGGAGATAACCTATGTCAGACAGTAAGACACAACGCATCGACTACATGAACCCCCAAGTGCCTAGAGACTTACCCAGATTCGATGTCCCGTTAATAATGGCCTCACAAAGTAGCCTTGCAGGATATGGCTCTATGGTTACCGATTACGCTAATCACCACGTGCCTATCACCCCATGGCCAGTTTCCGGTTGGCGACCCCTTGATATAGGAACAGGTGATGAAGGAGGCTATAAGGAAGGTCTTTTTGATTTTTACTGGCAGGGGGATATTTTATTCGGTGAAAACAAAGCTGTTGAAGACAAATATATTCTCGGTTGGAGTACCAGTCCAGAAAATGCCCGTGTCGATAATCCTAACCCTGATCGATCCAAACTTTTGATCTGGCATGCAAATTATCACCCCGATGGCGGCCAGCTGTTTTACCCATTAGATAACAAGCCTTTTATTATCGCTCTGGCAAACACGGGTGATGATATGAAACCACAGGACTGGGTCGCCTTTTACTGTGATGGCAGTTTTGGGGTTTGTATTGACCCGGGTGTCTGGCATGAGGCTATATTTCCACTGCAACCCAGGGCTGAGTTTTATGACAAGCAAGGTGCGGTACATGCCCGGGTAAGCGCTGATTTTCCCAGGGAGTTTGGTGTGTTGCTGGCTATTCCCACTCCCCTTTCTGCAAATATTAAACTGTTGCAGAAATAAGCTGTACTTGCCCCGCGGATAAATTTTTGCGCTTTATCGGTATCGAACCTATACTGTACGTACATACAGTATAGGTTCTCTCCATGTTGAAACTCATAAACATCAGCGCCCAAGCGGGTATCAGTAGTTATTTAGCTCCCATTGAAGAGTGTAGTGATCTGGGATTGAACTTAGATGCTCTGCTAATCGATGACCCCATAGGGACTTATATCGGTATTGCAGATGGCGAATCGATGACAGATTTGGGTATATATTCCGGTGATCTTCTGATTATATCCCGGGAAACCAGGGCTATTGATAAAGACATTATTGTCGCTGATTTAAACGGCGTGTTTGTCTGTAAGCAGGTCGATAAAAAGAATGGCATATTACTGCCGGCAGCTAAAGGTTTTAAGCCCTATACGCTTAAGGCTGGAGATCACTTTCAGGTTGAAGGTGTGGTTGTGAGGTCGATTAGACTGCACCGACCAATAGCCAATGCGCAGTATGCTTAGCCAGTGAGCTGTTCGCAATCCTGTTTGAACAGTAGCGAGCTTGATCGCAGATGCGAGAGGGTAAAGAAATTACATTGAGTTTCTTATTTACTCGCTACCCATGTCAGTACTCGGACAGCTTCATCTCTTATTTCAGACACTTTAAGTGATTCTTTGGAATCCCTGGTTCTTATCAATAAATCGATAATTTCCTCTTGTAACTCTCTGGTCAGCATAGAGGCATCCTTGCGAATGAGAGTAGAGAGTTCGCTGAGTCTATTTAACTCATATTCAAGGTCATTCGCTTGTATTTTTGTGTTTCCACGCATGCAAAAAATCCTTCATAAAGTGGTTTAGTATTAACTATAGTCGCTATTAGCTTAGGAGCATGCGAATAAGTCTGATAAGTCCAATATTTTCTCTGTGAGATTAAAAACGGCTATTATTCTTAAACAGGGGCACGCTGATAGGTAAAAGGAACGCTGCGCAAAGCTTCTGGTTGCTGTTCTCTTGCTCCTGCTAGCGCCTTGAATACATTTGTATAGGTAGAATAGTGGGCATGTCTTTCGACTGTATATCGATTTTCGACAGGTACGGACTTTTGCTTTAACTAGAGTCAAAGTAGTGATTGTCAGCAATGCTACTTCAGCTGGGCTACACGGAGAAATGAGATTAATAAACTATAATGTTTACCAGGGCATCATAGTTTATCTGTTAGTAGCACTCTATCTGCCGTAGCAGCACCACTGAAAGGCGAGTACTTCACGATATTATTATGCAATTTCACTCTGGCGTGTTGCTTACAATACCAGACATAAATAGACGTATTAACTGAGGTTAGATAGATGAAAAATAAGTTCATTTTGCAAGCGGCTCCTCAGGCAATAGCACTCTGCTTGTTACTCATCCTATCGGTAAATGTAAACAGCGCAGAAGGCGATGTAGGCATGGTCGCTATGGAGCAAATACCTTATGGTTTTGAGAGCGATGACGGTAAAATCTCCGGCGTTATATATGATCTGTTAAAGGAAATCAGGGCCGCCAGTGGTATTGGGTTAGCGGTAGATATTGAGCCTGCTAAGCGTCTTGTAGCCACTTTGTTCAGGGGAAAAAGAACGTGCACTATTGTGGTTAACTCACCTGAGATTGTCGATGTCTTAGACGTAGTTGAGCCCATTGGCTTTACAATAACCGCGGGTATATTGCCTGTTGCGGGGATAAAGCTAGAAGATTACTCGGACCTTGCAGGAAAATTAATCGCGGTGCCATTAGGAATACAGTTTGACGAAAAGTTTCACAACGATAACAGTTTAACTAAAATCAGTACTCCCCAGTATATAAATGCCATTAAAATGATGAGAGCAGGGCGTGTAGATGCAGTTGCGGGCGCCATCAGTGTACTAAAGTATATCGCCGGGCAAGAGGGGCTAACGGCAACGTTTTTTGATAAACCGTTAGTCTTTGCAGAGTCAGATTTCTATCTTGTGTGCAGCTTTAAGCTAAGCAAAAATGAGCGGGCGAAACTGCAACAGGCGGTAATAAAGCTAAGATCAAACGGGAAGATTCAAGAAATTCTTGGCAGCTATTTTAATCTGCCTAAGCAGTAACTGCGCTAAAGAAAAGCCACGAGAATGCACGCCTACATAAAATGCAAATTGGCACCTGATGTGTCTGTCTTAAAAAGTGGCTTCAGTATCAAATGAAGTAAACTTCTCAAGAATGTAATCGACTGATATAAAAGCATCTTCTCTGGGTCAGTGGCTGTGATAATATCTATATTTTCATTTGGAGTAAGCATGTTATGGTTTCGGTAATTCGACAAACTGTTGCTATGGCTGCAATCATACTTTGTGCTCCAGTCAGCGCTGATATTGTTTTTCCCGCCAATCAATTTGGTCGTGCCGATCTTCGTCCCAAGCAGAGCCTAGGTGGGCACTCTGATTTTATTCGCTCGCAGAAAAACGCAGTTTTTGAACCGATATCCGAATTTAATAAAAGTGATGAATTCCGTAAGAAATCAAGCCCGGTGGGGCGATTATCACTCTTGGTGCGCTCGGAAAAGGGCGAAGAAAATGTGGCAACTTGTACGGCAACACTCATCGCCGAGGATCGAGTGTTAACCAATTATCACTGTATACCAGGCTTTTCTTCAAAGGTACTGAAAGCGGTGATACATTTTGGTTATTTACGTCAGGATCAAGATCCGGTGGCCGTATACAACGTTAATATTAATCCGCTGGTGGCCGATGCGACGCTGGATTTTGCTCTGCTAAGTGTCGAGGGGAGTCCAGGGAATAAATTCGGTTATGTCAATTTACAACCGCGTCAAGTAGTGCCCAATGCCTCATTATTGATTTATCATCACCCTGCAGGTTTGCCTTTGCGTCTTACTCGGTTTCGCTGTAAAGCATATGCAGGTCAGACCTATAGCGGAACAACCTTTCGTCACCGCTGCGATACATTAGGTGGCAGCTCAGGATCACTGATTTATGATAATAACCACGCAGTAGTCGCGCTGCATCATTCCGGGGGGCTAACGAATGACAGCGCTAGCTCGTTTAATTTGGGCACCGACATTGCCGCCGTAGTTAAAAAGATAGAAGAAAGCTCTCAGCAAAAGGCCCCGAATAAAGTTGCTCCTGTGGCAAAGTCACAACAGCAACCTAGTGCTAGGGTTGTGCTAGCGCGGGTTCCGAATAACGTGTCACAAAATAAAATGAACGTTCGTGCCGGACCAGGTTTGAGTCATGCCGTTGTCGGTGCAATTCCTGGTGGAAGCGCTGATGTGCGTCTATTTATCGATAGTTGTCGTCAGGCAGATGACGGGCGAACTCGAAAGCCCTGGTGTAAGATCAACTGGCAAGGCCTTACTGGCTGGACATCATCCGGAGGCTTGCGTTGGTGATATTAAAAAATCGTGGTTTTGTGTTTCGTTCTGATTAATGCGTATTAAAAACGATTAACCAAGTAGGTCTTTCCCTAAGTCGGGGTGCAAGTTATCAGCCTTGCGTTTTTTGATACTCTTTTCCCCATGCGAGCAGAGAGTCCAGGGTCGGATTCAATTGCTCTGCCAGCGTTGTCAGTGTGTATTCAACGCGTGGCGGCATCTCATGGAAGGATTCTCGCAACAAAAGTTTGTCTTGCTCTAAGGCCTTGAGCTGCTGAGATAAGGTTTTTTGGGTAATGTTTGGAATCTGTTTTCGCAACTGCCCAAAACGTAGTGTATTACCGCGCAACTGGTGAAGAATGATGACCTTCCATTTCCCCCCAATGATATCCAGTGCGATGGACATTGGACAGTCAGTATGATCATTGCAGCTACTCTTATCACTTGTAAGATTTGTTGTAACTACTTGGTTTATATTGCTCATTAGGCACCTATTGGAAACTATGTATACGCCTGGTACCTACTTGTAACAGGGTTTTTGCTTAGATATAGTGACCCTAATATACGAGGTATCAAAAGTATACTAATTAAAGAAATTCAATAGAGGTGATAATGAAAATAGAGATAATGCTGCTTAGCCAGATAGTATTGATCGGCGTAGGTGCGACTATAGTGATGGACTTATGGGCGCTGATGTTAAAACGCATATGGCATATCCCCTCATTAAACTGGGCAATGGTAGGTAGGTGGATCGGGCATTTTGCCAGTGGAAAATTTCGCCATGCAAATATCGCAAAATCTTCAGTCATTGGTGCTGAGCTTGTCTTGGGCTGGGTAGCTCACTATATGATAGGCATTATATTCTCTGCTCTGCTGGTACTAATATTAGGCCAGCTCTGGCTAGATCAGCCATCACTGTTAATCGCGGTAGGTTTTGGGCTAGTGACCGTTGTCTTCCCTTTTCTTATTATGCAGCCTGCTTTAGGGGCCGGATTTTTCGCCTCAAAAACCCCTCACCCAAATAGAGCCCGAATCCTCAGTTTAGTGGCACACAGTGTTTTTGGTGTAGGTTTGTACGCGACCGCTATAGTGCTGGCCAATAGCTGAAAGTTCAAGATACTACAAAACTGTCTATTACTGAGTGTTCTAAGCCCTTTGAAATGGGCTCTATCTCAGAAAACCCCAGGTGTTATTGGTTTTAACTGTTTATCTCTTTGATAATTGGTTAAATTCTGTAGTATCTAAACGCGTGAAAGTGAAAGAAAAATATCACTTGTAGTCAACCCACAACATCTTAGACCTATTCATTCTTAATTTTTTCAAACTCAAGAGTTATGACGTGCATAAAAAAATTGGCATAATTGGCGGCTTAAGCCCCGAATCGACTGTTAGCTATTATCTTCACATTACCCGAACATACGTTGAAAAATTTGGCGATGATTCCTATCCAGAAATTATCATTTATAGCGTTAATTTAGAGGATTATCATCGCTGGCGCTCTGAAAATAGATGGGATTTAATCATTGAAGATATGGCAGATATAGCCAATAAGCTACAAGTAGCAGGTGCGGACTTTGGCTTGATTGCCACCAATACAATGCATAAAGTGTTTGCGCAAGTGCAACAAAAAACCACACTGCCACTGCTAAACTTAATAGATGTCACAGCAGGGGAGGCGCGCCGAAAAAATATCCAAACCATTGGTTTAATTGGTACAAAATATACCATGAGTGAAGATTTTTATAGAGTGGGATTAAAGGATAATAACCTTAGTGTGCTGGTCCCCTGTGCTGAAGATCAAGAAATAATACATAAAATAATTGTTGAAGAGTTAGTGCGTGGAAAAATTTTGCCACAATCTAAGAGCGCATATTTAAAAATCATCAAAAAACTACAGCAGCAGGGTGCCGAAGGGGTCATTCTTGGTTGTACCGAGATACCTCTTTTAATCAAACAGCATGATTGTGATATTCCGGTCATAGATACCGCAACAATCCATGCACAAGCTGCACTTTTACAGGCGATCGATAGCGAATAAGTTATTGTGAACGGGCGTGGACTATTACTCTTTGGCTGACTGTTCTGCTTTAGTATAGTCAGGTGAAAAAATAGACATTGGTTGTATGTTCCCTAACTACCGATAAATAATGACCGTGTCGAAAAGATCAAAAGAAAACAGGGTGGCTAAAGGGAACCACTCTTTTATTATGGGTTGTAATTCTTTGCTTTTGAGGATGGCAAAATGACCACGTTTAATGCCTATTTCATCGAGAAAGAACACAAATGCCTCAATTATCCCCTCTTCGTGTTCATCGTATATCCGAACATTAGTCACTTGGCTAACCTTATTACTTGTAAATGACTTTTTAACTTTTGCATAAAACCAGGGCGCTGAATCACTGCAATGGATAGCGCCTATGAGCACTATATTACGACCTGTGTCAGTGAAACTGCTTAAAAAATTCTTGGTTATGTAATCATCTCGGGATTGTTTGTCGGGAACTTTATAATCGACTTGTCGATCCGTAATATCTATTGCATGAATGTTAATAGACGGATTTTTACTTATCACACTGCGTAGTAACTGCAGGATGTCGGCGTCTAATAGAGGAAAATAATCAGTTGTTGAATAGAGCCTTTTATAGATCCCCGTAAGCTCTTTTGGGTTTGTTTCCAAATACAGCGAATCAAAAATATGTTCTGCTAATACAGTCTCGGAGAGAAATTTCCTGGTCGGCTGGGTATGTGATTCTCCTAAGCACATAAGCCGATAATCTGATGCTTGAAAGAGTGTCATCCACTGCTCAAAGGGTACTAAATTCTCCTGCAGGTTTTTGATGATTAAACGTTGATTCGCGGATGTTAGCAGGGAAAATTTCTCTAAAGCATGGGTGGCGATACTGTGGTAATTAGGGTGTTGAATACGCTCGCTATTGATCGTGGCAACGGGACGGCTGGGATACTCTTTTTCGATCCACTGGTACAGACTAATAGCTGATACTAATAGGACTGGCCCGAGGACCATGCCGCGAAACACCAGAGGAAGGTCTGCAATACTTTCTACAATCGTGTAATAGCAATGCACAATAAATGTCAGAATATGAGTGATGAATGATGCGAACAACCTTTCAATTATTTTCATAGACCAGTATTTACCTGCTGTTATAAAAATTAATTTCCACGTTAAAGGGCTTGTGAACATCCCCTGAATTTTTAATGTAACCCTCTAAGTATACACATAAATTTCTATGCAAGAGAGCAGCCACAGCAGTCAATCTGAATGGGTTACAGGTTAAGATGGCTGCTGTGGATTTTAGCAATTGGACTGCGGTTGCTGCAACTTCCTACTGCCTATGCTTCGTCGTACTACATAATTCGTTTATATGTGAGCAGATGACTTGGTAAAGTTGGTCCGCTTCAGCAGATAAACCAATGCCGTGCAGGCCACCGTGAACCAAGCCTTGAATCACTTTTAAGCTTGAGCAGCCCCCGGCATCTTGCAGCCGCTGGTGGTAGTGTTGGGCATCATCAATCAGTGGATCGTATTGCGCTGCTAAGATCAGAGCCGCGGGTAAGTCAGCCAGTGATGGGGCCGATAAAGGGGCTATTTCTCCCCGGGCAGTGTCAGATAAATTAGATAATAAATCAGCACCTTGCGGGTTGTTTTCGCCATTGCAAAGACCTGCATAGTTTTGCAGACAAAACTTGATACTGGCGCTGTCGAGCAGCGGTGCATCTGCTAAGAGTTGATGGGATGGCAGAGTACCTGGCAGAGCGAGGCCGGGATAGATTAGCACTTGTCCCGCAGCAGCTTTGATTGATCTATCGCGAGTGCGCAAAGTTAAAGCGGCGATCAGATTTGCCCCGGCACTGTCTCCCAACAGAATAATTGGGCCAGAATCTTCGAGCAGCAGCGTCTGATACACACTCAACAGCTCGTCTAATGCGCAAGGATACGGAGCTTCGGGCGCCAGAGAGTAATCAATTGAGATTACATTTAAATGACAGTCATCTGCCAACTGGGCGCAGAAGCTATGGTGGCTATCCAGTGAGCCGAGGTAGAATCCCCCGCCGTGCACAAAAAGAAGCCGCTGTGCATTTTCTGGGTGCAGGCTTTGATATCGGCGAACATTCACACCGCAAAGTTGTTCATCATCCCAAGTCACAGTTTCTGGCAGAACCCTAGCAAAGTGGCCAGTCATTGCATGATAAGCTTTTCTTTGCGCTGCCAGCCCTTTATCTAGTATATGAGCGGGGAAAAAGCTTTCGCTGCGCTGCACAAACTCCAGCATGGCGGGGCTTAAAGGATATTTTTTGGTCATTGTGAATTGATTCCCCAATAGAGTTATTTGACTGCTGTGTACGCTGTCCCGACTTTAATAGTAAGGTGTGGCAATGTGCTGGTCGATATTGGGGTATTTTACGTTGCTTTTCCAGTATTGTATTAGTGCGTTTAAAGTAAATGGCACTTAGCTAGCCATGTTCAGTGGTAGGCAAGATATAAAGAAACGAATAAGGCGCTGTATTAAGTGCAAAGAATAGAAAGTGCCTTTGTGTCGATTATAAATAAGGTCAATGGACTGAACCCTCCATTGACCTGGCGGGTTGGTAAATTCCCTAGTGATTTTCTACCCCTGTCATGTCTGGCAGTTCATGAGCGATTCCCTTATGGCAGTCAATGCAGGTTTTTTCTCCTGAGGCGAGGGCAGTAGAGTGTTGCTTTGAAGCTCTGGTGGCTTGCAGCGTAAAGTCCATACTGGAAAACTCATGACAATTTCTGCATTCCAGAGAGTCATTTGCCTTAAGTCGCTTCCATTCATGCTCTGCCAGTTCGCGCCGTTTCTCCTCAAATTTTTCTCGGGTATTGATAGTGCCAAACAACTTGCCCCAAACTTCTTTGGAAGCCTGCATTTTGCGGGCAATTTTATCGGTCCAGTTATGCGGTACGTGACAGTCGGGACAGGTCGCCCTGACACCCGATCTATTAGTGTAGTGAATAGTACTCTTGAGCTCTTCAAAGACGTTATTACGCATTTCGTGACAAGAGGTACAAAACGACTCAGTGTTGGTCGCCTCTAATGCGGTGTTGAAAGCACCCCAGAAGATAATGCCCGCGACAAATCCGCCGATGGTCAAAAAACCGAGGCTATAGTGCACCGCAGGTTTACAAATAACATTGTAGAGTGTTTTTAGTGCTTGCATTTGTGCCCCCTTATTCGCTCAGTGCGCCAATCGGTTTAAAGGTATTTTCAATCAAAGGTTCAGATTGCACTTGAGGTACATGACACTGCAGGCAGAAGTAGCGCCGCGGCGATACATCGGTGAGGGCCTGGTTCTCTCGGTTGAAAAAGTGAGTCACGCTAATCTTTGTTGCCCCATAGCGTTTGTAGTTTTTAAAGCTGTGACAAGTCAGGCATTTATTAGTTTTGCGGTCAATTTCATAATCCCGAATATGGTGGGGTATTAACGGCGGCTGTTGGATGTAACTCAGCGGCTGGTCGAGGTTCTCTTTGGGGAAATTCTTAAGACGCTCAGCGGGGTCCTGAACTTCCAGAGACTGTGACCTCAGTGACATAATGTCTGAATCGGCGGCAAAAACGATGCCTGATATTAGTAACACAGTAGTAAATACAGCGAATTTGTTCATTGTGGTTCTCCACTGGCCAGGCAGTAATGCCCGGCCTCATACAATCTGTTTGCGCTTATAAAGTATCAAGGGCGTTGAGGGGCCATTGATCAGGCTTTGACAATTCTCACGGCGCATTTTTTGTAGTCCGCTTCCTTGGATAAAGGATCGGTTGCATCTAATGTCAGCCGGTTCACTAACTGTTTAGCATCGAAAAATGGCATAAAAACTAAACCCTTAGGTACCCGATTACGCCCGCGAGTCTCGACTCGGGTCGTCAGTTCGCCACGGCGCGAGATGACTTTGACCTCATCTCCACGACGCAAACCGCGCGTTTTAGCATCATCCGGGTGGATAAAGACCACAGCGTCCGGGAAAGCCCGATACAACTCGGGAACGCGTCGGGTCATAGTGCCGGAATGCCAGTGCTCTAATACTCGACCTGTGGATAGCCATAAATCGTATTCCTGATCCGGTGATTCCGCGGCGGGCTCATAGGGCAGAGCAAAAATGATTGCTTTATTATCTTTTTTGCCATAGAACTGCATTTGGGAACCTTTTTTCACGTAGGGATCAGTACCTTCCCTGAAGCGCCACAAAGTTTCTTTGCCGTTAACCACCGGCCAGCGAAGACCACGCACCTTATGATAAGTATCAAAAGGGGCCAAATCGTGACCGTGGCCTCGGCCAAATGCCGCGTATTCTTCAAACAGCCCTTTTTGCAGATAGAAGCCAAAGGCATCTGCCTCATCATTCATTCTGCCCTTGAAGTCAGACAGAGGATACGCATCTACCTGACCGTTGCGATACAAAATGTCATATAAGGTTTTACCCCTTAGATGCGGAGCCTTAGCTAACAACGCATCGGACCATACCTCTTCAACTTTGAAGCGTTTAGAAAACTCCACCAGCTGCCATAAATCAGATTTCGCGCCTTCACTGGGGGGAACTTGCTGATACCAGAACTGAGTCCGGCGTTCAGCGTTACCGAAGGCGCCTTCTTTTTCGGTCCACATGGCGGTGGGCAAGACTAAATCCGATGCCTGGGCAGTAACCGTAGGGTAAGGGTCCGAGCAGACGACAAACACTGCCGGGTTGCGATAGCCCGGCAGTCCCTCTTCATTCATGTTCGGCGCTGTCTGCATGTTGTTGTTACACAGTGTCCAATAGACGTTCAATTTACCGTCTTTGAGCATGCGGTTTTGCAGTACGGCGTGATAGCCATTCTTTGCTGGAACAGTCCCCTCTGGGAGTTTCCATATTTTTTCTGCAGTGTCACGGTGAGCCTTGTTTGTTACCACCAGATCGGCGGGCAGGCGATGGGAGAAAGTTCCCACTTCTCGAGCGGTACCACAGGCCGAAGGTTGGCCAGTGAGTGAGAAAGGTCCGCAACCTGGCTTAGAGATTTTGCCGGTCAGCAAATGGATGTTATACACCATGTTATTGGCCCAAACACCACGGGTGTGCTGGTTAAAACCCATAGTCCAGTAAGAGACAACCTTCTTTTTTGGATCGGCGTAGATTTTAGCCAGGCGCTCTAAGTTTTGTGCAGGCACACCGCAGAGCTCTGCTGTGTACTCCAGTGTATAATCACTGACAAATTCGGCGAACTCCTCGAAAGTCATAGGTGTGGAGCTACCGCTTCCGGGGTTCGCTGCAGCTTTCTCCAGCGGGTGTTCAGGACGCAGACCGTAACCTATATCAGTAGTACCGCGACGAAAATTGGTGTGCTTTTTTACAAAATCATGATTTACGTTGCCAGTTTGGATAATGTAGTTGGCGATGTAGTTGAGAATAGCCAGATCCGTTTGCGGGGTAAATACCATGGCGTTGGTTGCCAACTCAAAACTGCGGTGTTTGTAAGTCGATAGTACGGCTACGTCAACTTCAGGGGCGCTCAGTGCTCTGTCGGACAGGCGAGTCCAGAGAATCGGGTGCATTTCTGCCATATTCGATCCCCATAATACAAAGGCATCGGCCAGTTCTAAATCATCGTAACAGCCCATGGGCTCATCGATACCGAAGGTACGCATAAAGCCACCAACGGCCGAGGCCATACAGTGTCTGGCATTGGGATCAATGTGGTTAGACCTAAAGCCCGCCTTCATTAACTTGACCGCCGCATAGCCTTCAAAAACTGTCCACTGGCCGGAACCAAACATACCGGCCGCTGGCATTTCATCTGAGTTACGAGTCTTGGCCAGTACTGGTTTCCATTTTTCGGCCATGATATCAAAGGCCTGCTCCCAAGTGATGGGAGCAAACTCGCCATTTTTGTCGTACACACCTTTGCTCATTCTCAGCATCGGGGTTTTCAGGCGATCTTTGCCGTACATTATCTTGGAGAGAAAGTAGCCTTTGACACAATTCAGACCTCGGTTTACCGGGGATTCAGGGTCCCCCTGAGTAGCCACTATTTTACCGTTTTTGGTGCCGACTAATACTGAACAGCCGGTACCGCAGAAACGACAGGGAGCTTTATCCCAATGTATTTGCGTATCTGATGACTTAGTGATTAAATTTGAGGCTGCAGTGGGGCCACTGATACCAGCGGCGGCTACTGCAGCGCTCACTGCCTGGGCTTTAACGAAATCACGTCTACTAACTTTCATTTTTACTTCCTTTAAAATTAAAGCTTATCTACTAAACAAGGGAACAGCGTTAAGGCTTTGTGTCAGGTAATCTGGTGATAGACAAGAGAACTTGAAACAACATGTTCCAGGGCTTGTAAGCTATCCATGCGCCGGGCTAGTTCTTTGTTGTCTGGTGC
>MAAC01015562.1_pt1 | contig 42725 bp, 36 predicted proteins | sample 1115981 | NCBI WGS metagenome assembly MAAC01 (sample SAMN04961126, study PRJNA320927) | seawater metagenome | isolation source: sample BD02T64 sea water enriched with oil for 64 days | place: USA:Gulf of Mexico | collected 2013-07-27 | reverse complement strand
ATTACAATGAGTAAAGGAACAGTAAAATTTTTCAATGAATCTAAAGGATTTGGATTCATCACTGAAGAAGGAGTTGATAAAGATCACTTCGTACACATCTCTGGATTAATTGACGAAATTCGTGAAGGAGACGACGTTGAATTTGATCTACAAGAAGGAAAAAAAGGTTTAAACGCCGTAAACGTAAAAGTTATCTAAATAGATACTTTAAGTTTTTAAAAGCCCATCAATATTTGATGGGCTTTTTTATTGCCAAATACTCAAAGTAAATTGATTAAAAAAAGGTATTTTTGCGCCTGAATTAGAAGGATGCCTAACATCCAAAAATAAAACGAAGTAGTTTGATATGAGTGAAAATAAATCGATCTTAGAGATAGCATCTTGTATTCGCACACTACAGCATTTATTGGAAGATACCGATCAGCTTTTCGAATTGCCAGAAGCGCAAAGAATAGCATTGTTTAAGGCCGCGGGTGAATTAACGAGACCAAATCGTGCTGAATTTGAACGTCGTAGAAAAGACGCCAAAAAAGCTGCGAAACGTAAAATGATTGCGAAAGATACCCATGCAAGAAAATCAACGGGTATTCGCTCTGCACGTGATGCGGCATTGTTTGTTGCTCCAAAATTATTAGGGGCAGCTGAAATTTCTGAAGATACCTTAGAATTAGAGTCACCAAGAAACTGTTATGTATGTAAAACAGTTTATACAAAATTGCATCATTTTTATGATACCATGTGTAAAGAATGTGGTGATTTAAACTATGCAAAACGTTTTCAAACCACAGATTTAAAGGATCAAGTAGCTGTTATTACAGGCTCTAGATTAAAAATAGGATATCATATTACATTAATGTTATTACGTTCTGGTGCAACTGTAGTGGCTACGACACGTTTTCCTGCAGATTCTGCCATTCGTTTTTCTAAAGAAGAAGACTACAACCATTGGAGTGATCGTTTGCATATACATGGACTTGATTTGAGGCATATACCAAGTGTAGAGATTTTCTGCAACTATATAGAACAGAAATATGATCGATTAGATATACTAATCAATAATGCCGCTCAAACGGTAAGAAGACCATCGGGCTTTTATTTTCATTTAATGGAAAATGAAAAAAGACCTGTAGATCAACTTCCTAAATTGGCTCAATCTTTGTTAAAAGACCATTCTGATTGCTTACAAGAATTATCAAATTTAAGTATTGGTACTTCAAAAACGAGTAAAAATAATGTATTGCCCGTAACTTGGCATGGTCCAGAACCCGGAATTGGATTGCGTAATTCAGCAGAATTATCTCAAATCCCGTATAGTTTTGATAATTCATTACAAACTGCAGAAGTGTTTCCAGAAGGTCAATTGGATGCCGATTTACAACAAGTAGATTTAAGAAAAACCAATAGTTGGCGTTTAAAATTAGGAGAGATTGAAACTACAGAAATGGTAGAAGTTCAATTGGTAAATGCTGTGGCACCTTTTGTATTATGTAATCGTTTATCTAATTTAATGATGAAAGAAAACACTGGTAAAAAGCACATTATCAATGTTACAGCAATGGAAGGGAAGTTTCATCGATTTAAAAAGATAGACAGACATCCACATACAAATATGGCAAAAGCAGCCTTAAATATGTTGACACATACTTCTGCTTCAACATTTGCAAAATCTGGTATTTATATGAATGCTGTAGATACAGGTTGGGTAACTGATGAAGACCCAGTTGAATTGTCTAAAAAGAAAGTAGCTATTCATGATTTTCAACCACCTTTAGATATTGTTGATGGTGCCGCAAGAGTAATGGATCCTTTAATTGATGGAATTAATACAGGTAAACATTGGTGTGGAAAGTTTCTAAAAGATTATTTCCCTATTGATTGGTAGCCGATATCAATTATGTGTTTTAAAACAAATTAAAATTGAGTTCTTCTAAAGTAATGTTAGCTTCTATTGGAATCAAGGTATTCGGATTATTTTTTAAATACCAATGTAAGATCCTTTTGCTATCTCTAGTGTCTTTCATGCTTGTGATGACATCCATATAGGTATTTAGGGAAGTTGTTTTTGTAATGCCATCTAAATAACCAAAACCTTTATACACGCCATTTAAAACAAGTACAAAAGCTTTTTCTTTCTCGTTTCTTCCTTTTTCATGAATCACAAAACTCTCTGATTGATACTGTATAGATTGCATTGCTTTTAAAACTCTTTCATTATATAAATCCACACGTTCTTCATTCTTGCAAATCCCTTTGCATTGTTTTATTTGATAATGAAAACAGTTAGAAACATTAGATTGTAAGTGACAATATTTAGGACATAATTCGAACGCTTCACAAAGCTTTTCTATAAAAATTCTGGCTTCTGTTGCGCTATAAAACTTAGCTATTGGGTTTGGTACTAGTTTTATTTTATTTGTAGCAATATGTGTAATGCCCTTTCTATCTTGATAGGTAAAAAGAGCGAGACTTTCTCCTGTCTTTCTTTGAGCTTTATTAAACCTTGGATATATTCTTTTAATCTCTGATGATTCTAATAATAACGCAAGCAGTTCGCTGCCAGTTTCAGTGAATGTAATATTGGCAATTTCCATACACATAGAAACTTCTTTCTTAGATTTATCGTAGATATGGCTTAATACACGTTGTTTAATATTGTTTGCTTTTCCAACATAAATCACCTCATTTTTACTATTTCTAAAATAGTAAACCCCTTCTTTTTCTGGAAGTGTATCAAAAACTTCTTTTGGAAGCAATGGCGGTAATGTGGCTTCTCTTGATTTAGGTTTTAAGAAAGAGTTAATTATATTAGTAGTGTCTTTTTCAATAAGCATTTTGAATAAGATAACAGTTGCCTCAGCATCACCTTTGGCTCTATGTCTATTGGAAATAGGAATATTTAAAGAAGTACAAAGTTTTCCTAAACTATAAGAGGGTAATCCAGGAATAATTTTTCTAGAAAGCCGAATTGTACATAGTTTTTTCCGTTGAAAACTAGCTCCTAATGTTTTGAATTCTTTCTGAATTATATTGTAATCAAAATTGACATTATGAGCTACAAATATGGTGTTTTCTGTAATTGCCAACACTTTTTTAGCAACCTCATAAAACTTAGGAGCATTTGCAACCATACTATCATTAATTCCTGTTAATGTAGTGATGTAATAGGGGATCGTACATTCAGGGTTTACCAAACTGGTAAATTCATCTATAACCTTATCACCATCAAAAACAAGAATTGAAATTTCTGTGATTTTATCACCACCGGTAGTTTCAATATCTACTACTGAATACATCATGCTATTAATTTTTCTAACGCTTTTAATTCAATTCCTAATTGGTTAAACATTTGAGCGATACTACTAATTTTTAATTCATGTTCATCGTATTCTTGAGTATTAATACTACATGTATATTCCCAAATTTCTAAAATAGATTCAATTGGAACTTCATACGGATCGTATAGTTTGTTATCAGAGACCAATAAAAGCGAATTGTTCTCTTCAATTTTATTATAGACTCTTTTATAAACCAAACCATCATTTTCTGTCAGTATTATATAAGTTTTACCATCTTTAATATCGTTACTTTCTTCAATAAATTTTGCAATGACAAAAGATCCACTTTTAGCAGGCAGCATAGAATCTCCTTTAATAGGAAAAGCTCTGTGCTTGCCAGTAGGAAGAAAAGGAAGTTTAATTTTTCTTAGGTCTTCTACATACTCTGGATCAGCATAGCCATTTAAGTATCCAGCTGATGCTTCTACTGGAATTATTTCAATTAAATTTTCATTTTCGCTATCTACTGTAATAGGAAATAGTACGCGTTGATTACCGATATCAATAAAAGAAGAATTGGTAGACAAGGTTAAATTGTTTCTAATTAGAATGTCTATAGGCAACTTAAAGTAATCAGAGATTTTTATTAACGTTTCAATTGAAGGTTCAGTTCTTTCAGATTCATACGACATAAGTTGTGAGCGCGTAATTTTTATTTCTTCAGAAAAAAATTCTTGTGATACTCCCTTTAAATTTCTAAGATGTCTAATGTTTTGGGCTATATATTTCATAATTGTTTCAAAAATACACAATCAATGTCTAGAAATGAAACTATTTATATGAAATATTTTAAAACACCTAATAGTTAAAGAATTTCAATTGCCTATTTAGCTAGAAATAGCATTTGCATATATATCATTAAAATTATGAAAGTAACTGATTGATATTTTGTCGATACATTTTCCCAACAGGAACTTTATGTTGATCTATATGTAGTAAGTTTCCCTCTATCAAAACAATTTTATTTTTTGCAATAATGAAGGATTTATGTACTCTTATAAATTGATTTTTCGGCAATAATTCTTCAAGAGAAGTAAGCGTTTGATGTGTAATAATCAACTTATCATGTAAATGAATTTTTACATAGTTTCCATACGCTTCAGTATATAATATATCATCTAACTTTACTTGATGGTGTTTTTTATTGTCCTTTAAAAAGATGCTTGATGAATCTGTGCTTTTTAATTGCTTTAAGAGTTCACTTACTTTATTTGTAGCTGAAATAAACCGTTGAAAACTATAGGGTTTTAATAAGTAATCATCAATATTTAATTCATAGCCTTCCAATGCAAATTGTTTATATGCTGTGGTTACAATAATTCTTGGAGGGTTGCTTAATGTTTTTAAAAAGTCGAACCCAGAAAGTTTGGGCATATTGATGTCTAAAAAAAGTAAATCTACCGTGTTTTTATTTAAATACGCTATCGCTTCAAAAGCATTATAACAACTTTTCTGGTGTGACAAATAGGAAATGTTACTTGCATACTCTTTTATAATATGATGTGAAGCAGTTTCATCATCCACAATAATGTATTTTATCATCTTTTAAATAATTCTAGTTTTGAAAAGTAGGTGTTTCCAATAGTATCACAAGTAAATTTGTGGGCTTTTGGATACAATAAATGTAGTCGATCTTTTAAGTTTTTCAAACCAATTCCCTTGTTTTTTGAAAGTTCATCCGAGTCAAAATTATTTTTGATGGAGAACACAATTTTGGTCTCACTTTCTTTTAATTCTAAATGGATAAAAGCATTGTCTAAAAGGCTATCAACACCATGTTTAAAGGCGTTTTCTAATAAAATAATGAATAAAAGAGGAGGGATTTTTTCTTTTGTGTTTTCTATGTTTTGCTGAAAATCAATTTCAATTTTTTTATGATAACGTGCGGTTTGCAATTCAATAAAATTAGATAGATAATTAGCTTCTTCTTCTAAAGTAACCATTTCTTCTTTTCCTCTATAAATAGTAAACCGCATCATATCAGATAATTTCAGTACATATTCTTGTGCGGTATTTGGATCACTTTTAATTAAAGCATATAAATTATTTAAGGTGTTAAAGAAAAAATGTGGGTTAATTTGGTTTTTTAAGAGTGCTAATTCGGCATTGCTTTTTTCATTTTTTAATGTTTGGATGTTTTTCCATTGCTTAAAAATCCAAGAAAAAATGGCATAGGCAAAAATCAATGCGATGCATGCTGCAAATACATCTGTAAGCCATAAGTTACCTTCATGCAACCAAAAACTAGGCTGCTCATCATCAACTTTATTGGACATGTTTATGCCGAAAATTAAGATTCCAATACTTACAAAAAAGGCAATTTTGTTGTCTGTTTTTAATGTCCATTGAAACTTTAGCCAACCTCGTTTAACGATATAATAGGCAAAAAGGTACAAGATAATCAGAGCAATAATAGTCATTGAGAAATGGTAGTAAGCAATGGAAAGATCATCTTTAAACCAATTACTCAAACCTCCTATAATTACTAATAGAATGGCACCTAGATAAAACCGTTGTTTAAATATCATTTTTCAAAAATATGAATTATTCTGGAAGAATTAATTTTACATTGTCAGAAATGTTTCTATCCAATCTCGTATAAGATGGATCGATACCTATGTATTTGGGAACGTTGTTTACAATAAATCGAATTTCCGTTGCTACACCATTAATTAGGTGCTTTTTCAAATAGAGTGTTTCATTTTTAACAGCATTTTTTGGATGCTCCCCAAAGACAGCGATATTAATAAACTCATTTATAGTAGTTTTATCCTCTTTTCCTTTGTTGTTCGTTTGATAGCGCTGCGCTGCAATAACAACTTTTACTAGAAACCTATTGTCTTTTAACTTTTTATACGTTGCAGTTTTTATTCCTAAATCATAAGTAATCACACGCTTTATCCAATCATTTATTACCGTATGATTTTCTTTTGAAGAAACAAGATACAATTCCTCTAAAAAGTTTAATGAAGTAGCTGTTGCTCCTATATTGTGTTTAGAAATCAAGTTTTTAAGAGCTGTGTTTAATTGTTTTTCCCCAATCAGTTCTCGTATTGCATTTAATACAATAGCTCCTTTGCTGTACCCTAAATACTGTTCTTGAGCTGTTAAATATAATGGTACTTCAAGGTGAGATGCTCTAGATCTACCTGTAAAATACCTCCTTAAAGTATACTCAGACAATCGATTCACCATTGCTTTTCCATATAATTTTTCTAGAATCACTGTTTCTGAATATTTGGCAAATGATTCACTAATAAACATCGCACCTTCAATTTTCTTAGGTGTTAGTAAAAATCCCCACCATTGATGAGATATTTCATGAACTAATACTCTTGCAATCACATTAAACGATTCGAGGTTTTCAATACTTTTCTTAAAAATTTTCTCATTAATGCTAATCACTCCTGGCATGGCTTGACCATTAGAACCTGCAAAAACTGATACCTCTCCTATACGAAGATATTTATGTGGATAAGCCCCAAAATTATCTGTGCAATAATCAATGCTTGCTTTGGTAACTTTTAGCATCTCTGAGACATTTCTATAATGCTTAGCAAGGTAATACAACTCAATATTAACACCTCTATGAGTTACTTTTTTAATTTGGTATTTTCCAGAGAAATAAGCGATTAAATGGTCAATTTTGCCTTTCGATTTATAGTGATAATAATTTCGTTCTCCAGTTTCCCATTGTTTTATCAATTCACCTGAAGAAAATGCTATTTGATCGGTATCAGTACTTATAGTCGTTTCAAAATACACATTTTCAAAATTAAACTTTGCATGCTTGCTCAAGTGCGAATCCGTAATAACACTGTTTTCCAATACTGGTAGTCCTCTTGATTCTCGTTCGTAAGGATCACTAATTTCATATCGGTTTACATAGCCTAAAAACGGACTAAATTGAGCACTTTTAATATAACTTCCATTCTTTGCTATGGAATTATCAATTTTAAAAGCTGTTGATGCTTTATTGATTTGGAAATTCATTTTCAAACGTTGATTTGGCTGTAAGGGTGTATTCAATTTGAATAAATAGGTGTCCAAAATTGAGTCGTGAAAAACCTGAACACTATTTTCTATTTGCAATGATACCAAGGGAGTTTTTGCTGTTGCAAAAATTTCATTCATAGGTGTAGAACTCGTGTTTTCAATAGTGCTTTCTGCGTGTACTGAATAGCTATTTTTACTTGGGAATAGGTCCATTTGTATAGAGACAGAAACTAATTTAGGAACAGTTAATCCATCATATTTTTTATATGTACGCTCATAAGCTTCGTTAAAATCATACCTTTCGTCTGATGTTGTATAGTCGTTTACAATATTTGTATTGTAAAAAAGATATCCTCCAGTAGTGCTAAACATTAACAGTAAACTACCTATGATTATTTTTTCCTTAAAACTCCATGTTGTTTTCATTTTAAAACCTGCAGCCATTCCTCTCTTCCAAAATTTATAGCTTAATAGAACAAGCAATACTGAGAATAATGTCCAATGCAATGCAATCCAATTAAATTTTGAAATGTATTGTCCATAACCTGTAAAATCAGAATATGCACGTGCCATACTTGGTATATTATTGAAAAGTAATAACGGGTGTTCTAAACCAATACTACCACTTAAAGGACCAAACAGAAATATTACAAAACCTGAAATGACCATTCCTAAGTATTTATTAGCAACCATAGACTGAACAAACAAGCAAAAAATGGCATACAATAGCAATTGGACCCCTCCATAATAAAATGTACTTAGATATAAGGAGATGTTTACATCGAAATAACCACTACTAAGTTGAAATACTATTCCTGTTAACATTGCTACCAATATTAAAACCATTGGTATTAGTGTAAGTACCACTAATTTTGAACTAAAAAACACTGAATTTTGTACAGGTGTAGCATCAATAATACCATCGAATTTATGGTTTCTAGTTTTCCAAATCAATTCACCGCTATAAAAGACCACCAATAGCAATCCGAATATGGGTAAGATCTCAATAATCAAACCTAAAAATAAATCTGTAGTTTGATATCGACTCCCCATTTGTTGCATAATTAAAAGAAAAACATAGCATTACAATCCATATCAGTATGAGTGCTAAAAACGGAACACTTTTTAAGGTGCTTTTAAAATCTAATTTAATAAGCGACCAAAAGGTTATAAGCTTCATTTTAGTAGCCGTTGGATCTGTCTTTACAGGCGTGAACAAATGTATAATTGACTTCTCACTTTTAGTAGAAATTGATTTTTTGGAAATCCTATTTACCTTTCTAAAAGAAAACAATTTATAAGATGTAAATAGAAATAGAAAAGCAATAGACATCCAAAGAATTCTATTCCAAAGAAAATGCCCAGAAAAAGAAGTCAAATAATCATTTTTCTCAACAGGGGTTAAAAACTGTGTTTGTTCAAAAAAAGCTGCCAACCCAAAGACATCTGTTAGCGCTGCCTTTGATACAATTTCTGGTGAAGACAAAGAGCTACCGCCCATTAAAGGTGAGTTAATAGTAAATGCAGAAAACCAATAAAACCCAATAATCACAACACCAATAATATAGGTGATGATGGCGTTTTTACTTAACAAGGTTGTTGAAAATAAAAGTGCACTTATGATAAAAGCATTGGGTATAACAAGTGTCAACCAAGGCCATAAATAGTGCAAAAAGTTGAATGTATGTAGTGACTCAAGATTAGAGCCACTAAGACAAGTTCCTAGAAAAACACCAAAAATTGAAATACTACTTAAGAAGAGTGTGATTAAAAAAATAGCCAAAAACCGGCTTATAAAAAACTTGTTTTTTGTAAGCCCTGTACTAAATATTATTTCTTCCGATTTATTATTTTGATCTCTAAGAACTCCGTTAATACAAAGAAATATACAGGGAAAAAGGATGCCAAGACTAATGATTCCTGACAATAGATTTAGATTAAAAGCATCATTATACATGCTGCTAATCTCAAGAAATTGAAATTCATTTGTGATGGCAAGTATGCCATATAAAATAAACAACACTAAAAAAACAATGAAAGATCGTTGCTTAGAATGGAATTTCCATTCGAACTGAAGTAATTTGAGAAACATCATAATCGTATTATTTTTTGGTGTTTAGCGTTGAGAAATACACGTCTTCTAAATTTGGATGTACCAATTCAAAACCTGATTCGGGTTTATTATCTGATAGAACATGTAATAGAATCTGACCAGAATGCAACTGGGAAGAAAGCACATTGAAAGCTGTTTTAAAAGCTTCTAAATCTTTTTTATTGATGGTTCTTTGCCATATTTTGTCTACTAATCCTTTAATTAATTCTGAAGGTTTTCCTTGAGATATAATTTGTCCTTCACCCATAATCGCCATATTAGAACATAAATCTCTTACATCTTCTACAATATGAGTAGATAGTAAGACAATCACATTTTCTCCAATTTCACTTAATAAATTATGAAAACGGTTTCGCTCTTCAGGATCCAAACCAGCAGTGGGTTCATCAACAATAATTAATTTTGGACTCCCAAGTAACGCCTGTGCAATACCAAAACGTTGACGCATTCCTCCAGAAAATGTGCTAACTGATTTTTTACGATGTTGGTATAAGTTTGTTTGTTGTAATAGGGCAAGTACCTGTTCTTTCCGCTCTTTTTTATTTCCAATTCCTTTTAAAACGGCCATATGATCCAGCAATTCATAGGCCGATATTTTAGGGTATACTCCAAATTCTTGTGGTAAATACCCCAAGTGATTTCTTAATGCTTGCGGGTTTTCAATACTATTTATATCATTAAAGAGTATTGTTCCGCTAGTAGGTTCTTGTAGTGTAGCTAGGGTACGCATTAAAGAAGACTTTCCTGCTCCGTTTGGACCTAGTAGCCCAAACATTCCATTTGAGATGGTCAAATTAACATTGTTTAATGCTTTTACACCATTGGCGTAGGTTTTTGATACCTGTGCTATTTTAAGAGTATTCATATGTTCATATTTAATTGATGCGACAAACTTAGATAGGATAGGAGTGAGGCACTATTTTATTTGATGAACGTTCGCTAACTAGTGATGAAAATAGATTTTCTGGATAAAATAAGGAATCTATACTGCAAAAAGCGTCGATAAATCTATTGCTTTTCACCACTAAGAGACGTATAAATACCACCCAGCGATCTTATTTTATTTTAAATGAATAGTGCGCTTTTTTTGCTTGAAATTTAAACCTATTTATTATGAAGTCACCTAGTATACTCTTTGGCATTTTGCTTTTATGTACGCAGTGCTTATCTGCACAAAAACAATTAGAAAATATTGAAAAAAAAATCCATACAGCCTATAGTGAATCTGTTCAATCAAAAACAGATCAATTTGAGTCTGTCTATAAAACATTAAATGGGGTGGGCACTAAAGAAAACAGTGATGTAAGCTATTGGATTGCATTCTCAAAATACCAACAAGCTCGTTTTTATAATAGGATTGATACTGAAAAAAAGGCATTTAAACTACTAAAAGAAGGCATACAGGAATTAAAATTGATAAAGAAACCAAATTCAGAAGTACTAGTGCTACAAGGTATTATGTTGAGTTTTTCCATAGCATTTCAACGAAATATAGCTGCAATTATATCAGGGAAAGCACATGCTCTTTATGATAAGGCGCTTTATAAAAATAAGAATAACCTCCGTACATATTTAGCAATTGGTAAGAGTGATTATTTTAAACCTGTACAATACGGAGGTGGTTTTAAGGCTGAATCCTATTTGAAACAAGCGTTAAGCAAACCGGATAAAAGTACAGACGCTTCTTTTGCTCCTACTTGGGGTAGAGAACTTGTTTATTATTACTTGGCGAGTTTCTTGCTTAGAGAAGATCGTATTGAAGAAGCGAATAGTTATTGCAATCAAGGATTAAAGAAGTTTCCTAATAGCGATATACTAAAATCTTTACTAGATAAAATTAATGGTAAGTAAAAAGATTCATTTACAAAGAAAGAATATCATGAAGAAAATTATGTGTCTATTCCTTTTTATACTCCCATTTTATTTAAGCTCTCAAACCGCAATAAGTGGTTCTGTAAAGGATGAAAAAGGCAGACCCATCGATCTTGTAAATATATATATAAAGAATGTTTTTGATGGAAGTGTCACTGACAGTAAAGGGGGTTTTACATTTATGACAAGTGCAAAGGGCAAAGCAATCCTTTCAGTTAGTAGTCTTGGGTATATTTCTATAGAAAAAGAAATTACCATAGGTTTAAAGAACCTTCTGTTTGATTTTATTTTGCAAGAAGCGACAGGTAGTCTTGATGAAATTGTAATATCCGCAGGTGTATTTGATGCAAGTGATAAGAAAAAAGGGTCCATTTTAAAACCCCTAGACATTGTAACCAACCCAGGAGCAAATGGTGATATGTATGCGGCATTAGCAACACTGCCAGGTGTTACAACCGTGGGAAATGAAACAGGCTTATTTGTTCGTGGTGGAGAAGCTACAGAAACAAAAACAATTATTGATGGTACACTGGTCACAAAACCTTTTTTTAGTGCCATTCCTGATATTCCGTCTCGAGGGCGATTTGATCCTTTTTTGTTTAAAGGAACCTTGTTTAGCACCGGAGGCTATTCTGCGCAATATGGACAAGCTTTATCTTCAGTTTTAGTGCTAAATACCAACGATATGCCAAGTAAGAATAGCGCTAGTTTTGATGTCAATATGGCTGGATTGGGAGCTTCCTTCACCAAAGTTTGGAAGGAGAAAACAGCCGTTTTAGTAACGATTGGGTATACTAACTTGAGTACTTTATTTTCTCTTGTACCACAAAATCGTGTTTGGGATACAGCGCCAACTGGGGCTTCAGCTTCAATAGGGTTTCGGCATCGTACAGCCCAAGGTGGAATCTATAAATCTTTCTTGCAATATGGGAGTGGTACTGTTGCATTGAATTTTCAATCATCTGAAAATGAAGCTTCAAATAGTAAATTCACTAACAGCTCTAAAAACGTATTTTGGAACAACTCTTTTAGCGGATACCTAAACGATCATTGGAAAGTGTTTCTGACAGGTTCTTTAAGTTTTGATGTAGATAAAGATCAATTCAATGAGCAAGCTTCTTTCGAAAAGGATTGGTTAGGACAAAGTAGAGTATCTCTAAGCAGAAGGCTAGGGAAAGTACAGCTGCGATTTGGGGGCGAAATGCAATGGTTCAAAAATGAGTTCATGGATAATGATGAATTCACAGCGATAGATAACACCTTAACCGCATTGTATATCGAGTCGGATATAAAATTAAGTAAAAAACTTGCAGTAAGGGTTGGTCTACGTGGCGAACAAATTTCAGTTTTGGATGATTCGAACATCATGCCTAGACTCTCTTTAAGTTATCGATTAGGAGATAAAAGTTTAGTGTCATTTGCCTATGGTACTTTTTATCAAACGCCACAAAAAGAGTATTTACGAAAATCAACGCAAATTGATTTTGAGAAAGCCACGCATTATATTGCGAATTTTCAATGGAAAACGAATCAAAGTCTCTTTAGAATTGAAGCTTATTTTAAAGACTACAACCAGTTAATTATGCAAGAGCATAATTGGGGTTTAAACAATAGTGGTACTGGATTCTCAAAAGGAATTGATGTCTTTTGGCGTGATCAAAAGAGTATTGAGAAATTAACTTATTGGTTGTCATATTCCTTTGTAGATTCCAAACGTTTATACCGTGATTTCCCAATTGAAACCACACCAACATTTGTTTCTAAACACAATGTAAGTTTGGTTGCGAATTACAAGCTAACTCCACTTTTCAGAGCTGGTTTTGCCTATAGTTTTGCCACAGGAAAACCCTATTTCAATCCAAATAACGTGGTGTTTTTAGACGATACAACAATTGACTACCACAATTTAAATTTTAGTGCTAGCTATTTGGCTTCCATTTTTGGGAATTTTTCAGTAATTTTCGCCTCTATAAAAAATCCTTTTAGCTTTAAACAAATATTTGGGTATCGATATTCTGATGATGGAACTCAAAGAAGCCCAATATTACCATCTACCAATTGGTCTTTTTTTGCAGGAATCTCTATTTCATTGGAATAATAGCGTAATAAAATGAATATAAAAATTATAAAACATATCATATTTTGGATTCTCATTTCATTGCTTTGGAGTGCTCGAGACATGGTTTACCACCAGAATTTTTATCAAAACCTGAGAACCAATGTGTATACGTTTTTGCCCTATGCTCTTTTGGTCTATTTTAATTTATATATTCTAATTCCTAAGGTGTTATTAGCAAAAAAAAAGCTGCGCTATGTGCTGTTTCTTTCAACAGGACTCTTTCTAATTACAATGCTGTCTTCTTGGAGTCTTGATGTATATTTTAGAAATATAAACAACCAAGCAACAGCTTCTTTTTTTGGAAGTTATGAGGGGAGAATTTCTATTGTTACAGAACTACTTGTACTTGTAGGGATTTCTATGTCTTTATCTTTTTATAGCCAATGGAATCAAAAAGAGAAGTATGCTGCAGAAATTGAAAAAAAGAAATTAGAAGCCGAATTACAGCAGCTTAAAAGTCAGATAAATCCTCATTTTTTATTTAACTCCTTAAATAGTATTTATATTTTATTAGGTCAAAATCTTGATTTAGGAAAAGAAACCTTAATCCAATTTTCAGATCTATTAAGCCATCAAATTTATGAAAACAATAAAGAGTGTGTTGCCTTGTCTAAAGAGATTGAGAACCTAAAAAATTATATTAAAATTGAAAAGGTCAGGCATGTAGATGTTCTACAGCTGGAGTATGCGTTTCCAGCGAATAAAAATAATTTATTCGTGACACCCATGCTTTTTCTTCCAATTATAGAGAATGCGTTTAAGCATGGACAAAGCAATGAAAGCTACTGGATAAAAATAAAAATGGAGGTATTGGAAGGTCATATTTTAAACCTTAGCGTTGAAAATAGTTTGAACACTTTTAAGAATACTTCAACAAAAAATAAAGGTATTGGGTTGCGCAATGTACAACGAAGATTGGAGTTAATATATCCCAATAACCATACATTAACTATTGAAAAAAGAGCGACCAGTTTTAAGGTCAATTTAAAAATGAAATTATATGAAAGCGAGATGTCTAATCATAGATGATGAATCTTTAGCTAGAAAAGGAATAGAAGAATACATAGAAAAATCTCCCAATTTGGAATGTGTGAGTTCTCTTGGCTCTGCATATAAAGCATTGGCATATTTAAAAGAGAATGAAGTTGATATTCTGTTTTTAGACATTCAAATGCCCGACATGACAGGGTTAGAGTTTATGAAAGTGCTCAGTAATCCTCCGCAGGTTATTTTTACAACTGCCCATAGAGAGTTTGCTCTTGATGGATTTGAGTTAAATGCCGTTGATTATTTATTAAAGCCAATTACGTATAATCGATTTTTGAAAGCTGTACAAAAGACGCTTGTTAAAAACACACAAACAATAGTCGAACAAGAAGCAGTTTTTATAAAAAGTGATGGACTAATTGTAAGAATTCTATGTGAAGAGATTCTCTTTATTGAAACAGCAAAAGATTATGTTTTTATACAAACTCTAAAGAAAAAATATTTAACATTAATTTCTTTACGACAGATTCAGGAAAGCCTTCCAGTGTCAAAATTCATGAAAGTACATCGTTCCTATGTTGTTGGAATTCAGCATGTAGATAAAATTGAAGGGAATTTATTATATATAAAGAACCACAAAATTAAAATCAGTAGGCTGTTAAAATCAGATGTTTACAATAAAATTATTGGCAATCGTTTAATTGAACGCTAAATAGCATCCTATTTTTAGATTTCTTAAGCATTCATATGTTTAGCAAACATATAAACTAAAAATTTCTTGTCTGTATGGGCAGTTCGTTTCTCTTTCTTACTTATTTTAATAGTTTATTAATTAACTGTAATTCAGGCTCGTGCGGTCTCGTTTTTTATTTATTTTAAATAATTGCAGCTAAATTCCGATAATTTTATATATTTGCAGATATACACAGTATACACACTATAAACTCTGTAGCTGATTATAAATACATTGAAATGAAAATAATTATATCAAATGCTTCTTCCGAGCCAATCTATGAACAGATTGGTAAGCAAATAAAGTCACAAATTATTTCAGGTGATTTAAAAGAAGGAGAAGGCTTGCCGTCGATTCGTAAGTTAGCGAAAGAACTTCAAATTAGTGTGATCACCACTAAACGCACCTATGTAGAACTCGAAAAAGAGGGATTTATAGATGTTGTTGCAGGAAAGGGAACCTTTGTTGCTATTCAGAATAAAGAATTATTAAAAGAAAAGAAAATGAAGTCTGTAGAAGATTTAATGTCAGATACAATTTTGGAAGCACAAAAGCTGGGCATCACATTTGAGGAGTTGCAAGAGATGTTGATCTTACTATACAATGAGTAAATAAGAGATTAAAATACAACCGTATAATAAAAAATACATGAGTACAAATACATTAGAAATATCAAATTTATCTAAATCTTACGGAGATTTTCATTTAGATAATATCTCATTTTCCTTGCCTAAAGGATATATTATGGGGTTAATCGGGCCAAATGGCTCAGGAAAAACCACCATCATAAAAATCATAATGAATCTAATTATGAAACAAAGTGGTGCTATTAAAATTTTTGGAGTAGACCATCTTGCAAATGAAGTGGAAGTAAAAAAGAGAATAGGTTTTGTATACGATACACCAAATTATTACGAGCACCTTAATTTAAAACAATTTAAAAATACCATAGCTCCTTTTTATGACGAGTGGGATGATGTAGTTTTCATAAATTTAGTAAAGCGTTTTAAATTACCATTGCATAAAAAATTAAAAACCTTTTCAAAAGGGATGGCTATGAAAAGCTCAATTGCCATCGCTTTATCTCATAATGCAGATTTTATAGTGATGGATGAGCCAACCTCTAATTTAGATCCAGTTGTGCGTCGCGAATTGCTTGATTTTTTTAGAGAACTTATTCAAGACGAAAATAAAGCCATTTTATTTTCATCACATATCACTACTGATCTTGAGCAGATTGCAGATTACATTACCTATATCAACGAAGGAAAACTAGTTTTCTCTAAAACAAAGGAGGAAGTTTTTGAAACCTATGCCCTTGTAAAAGGTGGTAATGAATTACTTGATGCCGATACTAAAAAGAGTTTTGTTGCCGTAAAATCTTCTGCCTATGGTTTTGAAGCGCTTACCAAAGATGTGATAGCTACTAAAAAACTATTTGGAGCAACTGTTGTATATGACAAAGCAAGTTTGGAAGATATTATGTTTTATACCAATTTAGAAACCGAAAATAAATTAGATGATGCTAGCACTGGTTATTAAAGATTTTCGTGCCAATTGGACATATGTAGTATTGGGATTGGCTGTGCTTTTAACACTCAGTATGTCGTTTATTTATACGGCATTAAAAGCTCCTTTTGCTGTAGATCCTGATCTAATAATATATTTCTTGATGGTGATTGTGAGTTGTGTTTTGTTTTCTCTGTTGTTTTTAATGATAGAGCAATTGTACAATACCAACATCATATTTGCTTCTCTTCCTATAAGTAGAAAACAATTTGTAGTACAGCGTTATGCTGCTACCTATTTGCAGTTTGTATTAGCCTTGGGAGTTCATTTTATAGGGTTGCAACTTGGAATATATTTTTATGGACTTACAGATCTAGCAGCATTGGGGCTAGTGTACAATCCACTAATATGGTTGTTAATTCTACTAGTTATGATGTGTATAAATGGGTTTTCTATGCCATTTTATTTTAAACATGGATTGGGAAGAGGCATTTTAATTATCGGATTGATTCAATGTTTTTCTTGTATTACCTTTGTATACATCATGATTTCCTTTTCTGAAATTTGGGATGAAATACAAGATGTAATTTTTACAGTCATCTCAATTGATACCTTCATTACAATTCCAATATGTATAGGGATCACGTTTCTAATTTCATGGATTTCTACCCAGATTAGCTTTTCAATTTATAAATCAAAGGACCTATGAATATAGCTAGAATAGCCTACTTGGTTAAAAAGGACCTGAATGTATTTAAAGTATATTATGTAAGCATTTCGTTATTAATGCTTGCAGTAAGTATGTTTATTATTGTTGCAAATACAAATATGATTCGAATTTTTGCAGGCAGCGGAAGTTCAATTGCTATCATTGCTATTTACACCTTTATGTTAGAACGTAAAACAGCGAGTTCATGGGCACATATTGCAAGTTTACCAGTGACCAGAACAGAGATGAATACGGCTCGATTTATAAGTGTATTGTTGATTTCTACGGCAAACTTAATTCTTTGGGTTCTATGTTATCATAGCCTTCTTTATTTTGTTCTTGAAAGCCCTGAACATACAGCGTCTATTTCTGTAATTACATATGCATTTATGAACATGCTCATCTATCTGGCTTTGTATTTTATGTTCTATTATCGGGTAAATAATATTGCCATAATGATTGTATATATAATTCCGGTTTTGGCCATTAATTTTATGAACCCTAATGAAACATCCTTTTCAGAATATATTATTGAAGACGGCTACCGATATGGGGTTTTCTGCAGTTGCAGCCTGCTATTATTTATTGGGTCATATGTATATTCGAATACCTATTTCAAATACAAAGCACTCTAATATCAATCAGTAAAAAAAAAAGAACGCCCATGAAATACAAACAGCATTAAACGAACTAATAAGAGTATAGGTTCATTAAAAAATCATCATTAGGCCAATGATACTTCCTGTAATCGCATTTTCTAACTAGTAAATTAGGGGTTTTTAGAAAAGAATCCTGTATTATTTTAATCGCTATTATTTCATCATTTATTTGAGGGAATAACAGGTGAATGGGAGGTGTTATGCCTTATTCAAAATAAAAAAACATATAAATTTTCAACATAAAAATAATAGTATGAAACTATATCTAGCACTTATCATCACTTTATGTCATATTTCATTAACTCTAATTAAGAGAAATTCAACACCTAAAGTAGCAACACCAAATACACTTTTTATCGGAAATAACTATTTGTATTGCACTAATGCAGCTAGAACTTCTAAAGCAATGATTACAGAAAAGTTAACAAATCAAAAAAATACAGATTATAGGTTCTTAAAAAAAACTTCATTTGGCCAATGAGAAACCCTGTGATCGCATTTTCTAATTAGTAAAACAAGGGTTTAGAGAGAGGAATCCTGTATTATTTTAATACAAATTTTAACCGCTATTATGGCATCATTTTTTTGATGAAATACTAGACGATTGGGAGCCCTTATGCATTTATTAAAAAATATAAAACGAAGAGTTATGCAATTAATACTTGAAAACGTATCAAAAATTTATCCTAATGGAGTCAAAGCAATTGACAATCTTAGTTTGGAAATAGGAACCGGAATGTTTGGTTTATTAGGCCCAAACGGTGCTGGAAAATCATCCTTAATGAGAACCATAGCAACCTTACAAAGCCCAGATTCTGGGAGCATCTCATTTGGAGATATAAATGTGCTAGAAGACCAAATGGCCCTCCGTAAATTATTAGGGTATTTGCCACAATCTTTTGGTGTGTATCCAAAGATGTCTGCCGAAAAATTATTGAATTATTTTGCCATGCTCAAAGGTGTAAGTTCAAAACCTGAGAGAAACAAGTTGGTTTCTGATGTACTTGAAATCACCAATCTTAGTGAGGTTCGCAACAAACATGTAGCGTCCTATTCTGGAGGAATGAAACAACGATTTGGAATTGCACAATTGTTATTAAACAACCCGAAATTAATAATTGTAGACGAGCCTACAGCAGGGTTAGATCCAGCAGAACGTCATCGTTTTTTAAATGTACTGCGCGAAATTGGAACCAATAGTACTGTCATATTTTCAACACATATTGTAGAAGATGTCAAGGAATTGTGTAATGAAATGGCCATTTTAAATGGCGGACGCATATTAGAACATACCACACCAGAAAATGCGACTGCAGCAATTAAAGGGCAATTATGGACCAAGGTTATCCAAAGAGAATCCTTAGAGAAAATAACTTCTGAACATGCTGTTTTATCCACGAGTTACAATAGAGATAATACCATGAACATACGTGTGCATTCAGCCCAAAAACCAGGTATGGATTTTTTACAAAGCACTCCAGAATTGGATGATGTGTATTTTATAGCCTTGCAAAAAGACGAAAATATGTTGGCTACAGCACTCCATTCTTAAAGGGATTTTAAATTCAAAAAAAACAATATAATGTTTACAACAATATTTAAACACGAATTAAAATATTGGTTTAAGAAACCGATGTTTTATATATTTCTGATCATTTTCTTTATCGCTGCACTATTAACAGCAGCAGGTATTGCAGGAGCTTTTGATGGAGAAACCATTCAAAACTCGATACCAAAAAAAGCAAATTCTCCTATGAGAATTTATAATATATTCAATACACTAACCGCCTTAATATTCTTTTTGTTTCCTTCTATTATCGGTGTAAGTATTCATAGAGATTTTAAAAGTGAGATGCACACTATTTTATATTCCTACCCATTTACAAAGGCTAATTATTTATTCGCAAAGTTTTTTAGTGGGGTTACTATAGTATGCTGTATTGTATTGGTCGTCGGTATTGGAATTCAAATTGGATTTAGCTTGCCGAGTGTAAATGAGGATCTTCTGGTGCCTTTTAATGGCATGGGTTATATACAAACCTATTTGATATTCTTGATTCCAAACATTCTATTTTATGGAGCCATTATATTCGCAGTAGTCACTTTTTCAAGGAGTATTACTGCAGGTTTTATCACCTTTATTGGATTGATATTATTACAAATACTCATGGTTTCTTTTGTGTCAGGACCAAATCAAGGCTATCTAATAGGTTTGTTAAATCCTATGGGAGGCTCAGCAGTCGAATATTATGCAAAATACTGGACAATAAGCGAGTTCAATACGCAAGCCATTCCTTTTGATGGACTTATTATTTACAACAGGCTCTTATGGCTAGGAATTGCAAGTACCATATTTACTGTTGTATATCGTTGTTTTAGCTTTAGTCAAGATGCAGTGCGCATTTCCTTTAAGAAACCAAAAGGAAAACGTTTTTTAAAAAGCAATGCAGTAGGAATTAGTAAAATTCAGTTGCCAAAAGCGACGCTACAGTTTTCTTTTATTCAAAATCTAAAAATTACATGGACACTTTCCAATATAGATTTTAAATACATTGTTAAGAGTGTCGCTTTTATTGCTATTTTAATATTTGGGCTATTTGCCATTATTGGTGAATATATAGGTTCTGAAAGTTTTAGAGGGACTAACAAATTACCTACAACCTGGCAAATGGTTCATTTTAGTGAAGGCTATCTTGTTGCCATGATGATTTGTACATTTTTATTTGCAGGAATGTTAACTAGTAGAGGGAAAACGGCGAATATACATTTATTGCTCGATGCGACACCGATTCCAAATTGGATATTAACTGTTTCAAAAGTAGTGGCCATTGCAAAAATGCAGTTGCTCATGTTAGGGATGGTAATGATTGCTGGGATTTCCTTTCAAGTATATAAGGGCTATACCAATTTTGAAATTTCTCATTATTTGTTTGACCTTTTCTTTTTACATTTTAGTCTCTTTTTATTGTGGGGACTGTTAGCCTTGTTTGTGCAAACCTTAATCAAAAATTCGTATGTAGGAATGTTTGTTATGATGCTATTGTTCTTCTTCTTTAATACACCACTAACAAGAATGTTAGGGATAGAACAAGCAGTATTTAGATTTGGAGATGGATCTTGGTATCAATATTCAGATATGGATGGCTATGGAAACTATTTACCCTCATTTTTTATCTATCGAGGCTATTGGATGTTGTTTGGGTTGCTCTTGTTAATTGGTTCAAGTCTCTTTATTACAAGAGGGTTGCCGGGTTCATTTAGGGAGCGTATCTCAATAGCAAAGTCACGATTTGGAAGAAAAACAGCCATTTCTTTTACCCTTATTTCAATTGCTTTTTTAAGCATGGGCTATACTATTTATTATGAAAATAATATCGAAAATAGAAGGATCACTGACCAAGAGCAGATTGCATATAAAATAGCATTTGAAAAAAAGTACCATCAATTCAAAGACTATGCACAACCTAGGATTACAGGGGTAAAAGTAAACCTAGATATCTTTCCAAAAGAATTGAATTTTAAGTTGGAAGCCAGTTATACAATGGTTAATAAAACAAAGGAAGCCATCGATAGTATTTTTATAATGCACAAAGGCTATCCTATCACATTTACCTTTGATAGAGGCCATCGTTTGGTGTCTAAGGATAGTTTGTTTCAATTCCAAATCTATCGCCTAGATAAAGCTCTAAAACCGGGAGATAGTATACAATTAGATTTTAGAATTCAAAATATTGAAAATACAAACTTGAGAACCAATTCGCCAGTATTAAGTAATGGTACCTTTCTAAAAAATTCTACTTTATTCCCTAGGTTAGGGTATAAGCAATCCAATCTTAAAAATAATACCCTGAGAAAAGCAAATGGATTGGAACCATATATAAAGAAACCATATCCGTCGGATAGCACGGCTTTGGGGAATCATTTAATTTCGCGAGATTCCGACTGGATTACCTTTGAAGCAACAGTAAGTACTTCTGAAGATCAAATTGCCATTGCTCCAGGTAGTTTACAAAAGGAATGGAATTCTAATGGACGTCGTTATTTTAACTATAAAGTGAATGGCAAAATGCTACATTTATTCTCTTTTAATTCTGGGCGTTTTGAAGTTAAAAAAGAGACTTGGAATGACGTTGATTTAGAGATTTATTATCACAAAGGTCATGAAACAAATTTAGAAAGAATGCTAGCAGGAATAAAGGTTTCCTTGGCATATAATACTAAAAACTTTGGACCATATCAACATCAGGTACTTCGGATAATAGAATGCCCAAGGACTTTAGGCTTAGGTGCACAGGCATTTCCAAGTACCATTCCTTTTTCAGAAAGTCATGGTTTTATTGCCAATGTTGATGATGCTGATGAAAATGGTATTGATTATCCTTTTGCAGTAGCTGTTCATGAGGTGTCTCACCAATGGTGGGCACATCAGGTAATTGGAGCCAATGTTTTAGGGGCCACCATGCTTACAGAAAGTATTTCTGATTATATCCGATTGAAAGCGTTGGAACAGAAATATGGTACCGCCAAAATGCATACCTTTTTAAAATATGCTTTGGACCATTATTTATCAGGTAGAAAAAATGATCCTATAGGAGAAAAACCATTACAGTACAATTCTGGACAGCAATACATTCGATATTCTAAAGGCGCTGTGGTATTTTATGCTTTGAGTGATTATATAGGAGAAGACCAACTAAATGCAGTGCTACGCCAATTCTTAGAAAAAAATAAATTTAAAGAAGCTCCATACCCAACAGCTACAGATTTGGTTGCGGCAATTAAAAATAGCACCCCAGATTCCTTGAAATATATCATTAAAGATATGTTCGAAACCATTACGTTGTATGACAATACAAGTACTGATTTTACATCAAATAAATTAGACAATGGCAAATATCAAATAGAATTTTCTTTTAATGTTCGTAAATATAGAACGGATAGCAAAGGAAACCCTATATATAAAGGGCAGCATGGTGAAACGTTAAGTTACTCAGCTAAAAACATTAATAAACCCCTGCTGTCATTGCCTTTAGCTGATTATATTGATATTGGGGTTTTTGGACAATCAGAAAAAGGCACAATACCATTGTATTTAAAAAAGCATAAAATAACAACGATTCATAATAAAATCACCCTAATTGTAGATCAAAAACCTATTGAGGTTGGCATCGATCCCTATTTTAAATTAATAGATAAAAACACCAAAGACAATAGAATTAAAGAATAGCATTGCATTTAAGAAAATGCCGAATAGATAGATCCCAAGCAATATGTTTTGTTTGGGGTTTGTCATTTTGTACGCTAGTGCTCTACCAGGAAAGAATTTTTCATATTCGGTTTTATTGCCTCCATCTTTTCATGATTTTTAACCTCTTGGGAATATTTGCATCGCTGTTTTATAACTTAATCACTACGTTCAGGAAAAAAAATAATAACTAGTAAATATATTTACGAATTAAAAGAGCCGTTTTTAATAATGCCATGAATTGTGAAAAGTATGATTCTGGTTGAATTATGTATTAAAAAAAACTTTTTAAGAACTGTGAAAATGAAAAAGGATGCCATCAAAAAAAAATAAAACATTGAGTGTTTTTTGCATATATCAAAAATTTATGTATATTTGATAGAGAAATATGAACATATTATTTCTTTTTCATAGCAACTGAAAAGCCGATTTTTATTTAAAAATCGGCTTTTCTTCAGTTTATAGACATCCTAGTAGTTAATTATTTTAAGCAGCATAAAATTTAGGTTTTGTATACTAAAATATTGTTTATTATTAGAGTAGTGTAAATTTATTTACTAGTAGTAAACATATTTTTACGCTAAAAGTTGGACTCAGGTTTAAATTTTAAACACGACAGAACTTGTTTTATTTTATGCGTTTACGATTTCTGAATGTTATAAATATATCAGGTTGGAGAGTACCTGTGTAAAGACCTCAAAAAAAACTGGACACGCTTTCAAAGGAAGATAAAAAAAGAATGATTTTATTATATACGATAAGACCTCCCAAAGGAGGTCTTAATTAATAGTTGCGATTCGAAAATTAAATTTTATCCCCCAATAAAAAAATCTTGATTACAACAATTAAAATCACGGCGAATTTATAAAAAACACCCCGACAAAACAACAGGTAAAAATACCTGTTTTAATAAAGTGTAAATTTTTTTATATCAAAGAATACCACTCAAAAAGTACTTCAACTAGATGAGGAAACTGCTGCATAATTAAGAACGCATATCATGGATACTTTTATACAACACCCGAAATGACCAGTGCCACAAAACCGATGCTGTTATTGAACATATGAATTGCAAGACTGTATACAAACCCATAGGTTACTCGTGTATATCCATAACACAGGGCACTCACTAGTTTGTCCATGGTAATTATTGGCATCAAAAGTAAATGCTCTAAGCTTAGCTCGTAGTTAAAGATGTGTATCCAAGCAAATCCCAAACAGCAAAAATAAAAGATTCCCCTAAAATTATTTTTCCAAAATTTTTCAAGAATATTTTTCACTTTCGAGATGGAAGATAGGGCATAGGTAAGACTTACCATGGCGAGCGAGATGAATGCCCTTTGTGCAAAATGATCATAAACATCACTTAATTTGGTGTGATATACTCCCTTGCTGACAATATAATAAGTTAAAACCCCTATCGTTAATGCCAGAAATAATGGCTTAAACTTTAAAGACAATCGAAAAGCAACTTCTTCTAATAAAGGAAGTATAAATACAGTAACTAGTAGCAATACAGGCATAGAAAATCGCGCAGCCATATTACTTCGTGTTAAATTTTCTGCATCGTAAAATACACCAATAGAAACTCCTACAATGATTGCCAACACAAACTTTACCACAAACATGGTCCAGGTTCCTTTTATCTTTTGAGGGATGGTCAATGTCTGATTTGTTGTGTAGACTGGAGTTCTTGCGAATTTCAATAATTGCTTAAATTCATTAAAGTAGTGTTTAGGGTTTATTAGCCTCATGCTATTTATTTTGTATATCGAGTTAAAATTATTAGTTTGAATTCTGGCTACAGCAGTATGTATTGATAGTATTGTGACGAATTCAACTTTATATTGTTACATATATATTGATACCTATCTTAAGAAATACTTCACTTTTAAATTTGTTTCGAAGGATTAACCTATTCGTGTTGCATAGGATATGACTAGGAGTAAAACGGTGCTAATTAGCACTTTGCTTAGGCTATTTTCAAAATAACTTAAGAATATAATATTAAAAATACACCAATCATAATTCCTAGTAATGGAACTAATTTTTTGCGTTTATTTTTTTCTTTAAAAATAAGTCCACCTACAACTACAGCTATTAGGATTTGACTTCGTTTTATAGCAGATAGTAGCATAATTAATGCATCGGGGTCTTGTAAGGCTTTAAAATAAAAATAATCGGCCGCTTGTAATAAAATACCAACAGCAATAATGGACCATCTCCATTTAAACGCTTTACGTTTCTCTACTTTCGGAAACCAAGATATAGATAAAATGACTAGTAAAATTAGTAGTGTATACAAACAAAACCAAAACTGTAAGGTTTGTGGATTCAAAGCTAAATTCTGAATTAAAAACTTATCGTATAGTCCACTAGAAGCACCTAAGAAAGTGGCACCAATAATGGCAAATATCCATTTATTACGTTTAAAATTAATGCCTTCTTTTTTACCAATTTTAGAATAAAGTAGTACAGAAGAAATAATCAAAGAAAAACCAATCCATTGTATAAATGTAGGTCTTTCTTGATAAATAAGAATAGCACCAATAAAGGTGAAAAATGGACCCGCTGAACGAATTGGTGTCACGATAGTGATTGGCAAATGTTTTAATGCATGAAATGCCAATATCCATGAGCTTGCCATAATTATTGATTTTATAAAAATATAACCATGTGTTTCCCAAGGAATACTGGTGATATGAAATCCAATTTGTTTGAAGTATTCAGGATAGTATAGGGACCCAATAAAAAATGGCAGCAATACTAAAAATCCGGTACCAATAGTCCCCAAAAGTACTGGTAAAACCTCGTTTTTTTGTACTGCATGTTTTTTACATAAATTGTGTAATCCCAAAAAAAGTGCCGCCAATAAGCCTAAATACATCCACATCGCGCGAAGATACTTTTTTACAATATGCTGGAAATAAAAAAGGCATATATTTTTTAAAAAATTAATGAATAAAAAACATAACGTAATTTGACATGTTCGTATAACTTCAATTGCAATGTTTTTAGAAACTGATTTTTTAAAAAGAAACTAGTTTTGATAATTTTAAAAGAATTTAATTTTTTTAGATAGAGGTCAATTGCGTATAACTACGTGTAACTCAGGTATATATGCTGTATTTATTTTGAGGTATATATACTCTTTTAATCTTAAAGTATTTACTGTTAATTTGAGTAGAATTTATTAACCCAGTACAATTACTACCCAAATGCACCTGTAAAATTGACGATTAACGTTATCTAAATAAAACTGATTTATTACATAACAACGTTTAAGACAATATATTTATAGTGTTTTAAAGAGGTAGTTTTTATTAATTAAAATTAAATATTATGGAAACAACAGTAGAAAAAATTGATGTAAAAAGAGCCGAAGTATTGGCAAGAGTACATGCATTCTTATCTTCCAAACCTAATGCGAAAGAACATCCTGAATTTAAACTACTAGAATCAGAATTAGCATCGCTACATAGCACTTTGAAAATTAGTTATTTATCGCAGGCGTTATTAACTACTGGAGCTACATTTGTTGGGTATCTTATGAATTCTGCCCTTGAGTATTATGTAAGTTATAATACAAAAAAAAACCATTTATTTGCAATAAATGCTGATATTTCAGGAGCTTTTCGTTTTAGTTTAAAAAGTGATTCTTTTGGAAATGTCGAATTTACAGCTTCTGTAGCAGGAAAGAAAGTAGAATACCTTAGTTGGAGTTCTGATTCTCCACATCAATGCAAGTTAAAAGGAGATTATAAAAATACAACCATAAAAGATTGGATTAATTTCGATTTTATGATTTTTAATGGCAACTCTAATGATGATAATAGAATTGGTTTGCAAAATGCATCAGAAGGAGAGAATCAATTACGTAATAGAAGTGAAAAAAACACCAATTACCAGTATTTTTCATTTCGTTTCTATAATGAAGAGAGTTTCACTGATGATGACCGTTTAATATTTGATGCGTATTTAAAGACAAATTCCTATTAAAACCGATACATTTAATTGTAAGCTAGTGCTAAAATTCAGAACATCAGTATCGTTTGTATATGATGTTCTGAATATTAGTTTAAGCAAGTTCTCTTATTTCCTCATTTCTTAAAGTATGTTAATCATTATTAATTCTTTGTTAATTCAGATAATTTGTTGTCACAGAGCTTCTAATATTCCGTCTTCTTAGTATAACACTAAAATATATTAAAATGAAAACCGAGAATAAAATCATCAAAAAAATTAAAAAAACAATCCTACAATCAAAAAGAGAAATTTGGAATAATAGAAGAAATTATAGCCATAAATCTAGAATTATGTTTTACAGTTAATTTGTCTATTATTTACTTCATTAAAAAGTTAGACGCATCTATTTTATAAGGCTTATAGATTTAGTACTGTGGTTTTTTATGAACCGAATACCTGTTAGATATTTTACATATCTATAATTTTATTTCTCGTTTAGCAAATCTAAATCAAGCTCATTAAAATTATTTGCAGCCTTCACTAAAAGGGTAGATCCAATAGTTTCGAACAAACTATTTGTTTTCAAAACAAATTCGGCTTGTTTTTCAATATTGAAGTTTGGAATTCCAACAATGGTAAGATTGGTCTTTTTAGACTCTTCTTCAATAATTTTGTAAAACTTCTTTTGCTCTACAGCATTATTGATAATTTTAATTTCCACATTAACACGAATATCTTCAACTAACTTGGAAATTTTGGCTTCGATAATAGAAACATCTACGTTGTTATTATTTACAAAGAGCACTCTAATATTGGTGTCATTCCATCTTGGAGAAGCAATAATAAAACGTGCAATGTTCAACATCATCTCAGCATTCTTACTGTCCGTTTCTCGCCACCAGAAATCAACAGAACTATAATTTCCAAATTTCGACTTTCTATCAAAATCTAAATACAATAAATTATAATCTAGATGTAATAAGGTTTGTGTCATCTTAGAATATTCTTTAGAATTCTCCAAGCCTTTTGGCCAACCCATCATAATTGTATTTGGCTCAACACCAGAAAAACCAAAGGTTGATGCAATATTAGAAATACCATTATAGATATTATCTACTTTTATTTGTCTCGCAAATATTCCCAATTCTTGAAATATATCTTCTCTAACAACCTGGTCTATTTTTTTTAATGGTGGCAGGTTATTTTTTGTGTCTAAAATAAGTTTGAAATTGGTTACAATTCCTGTGCGTCCAGAAATGGTTTTACACAACTCTAGCAAATAAGATTGATGATCACTTTTACCACTAAACAGAATTATATTAGGGTTCCAGTTCGAGTTTTCCTCTTTTTGAGCATCAATTTTTTTCAGCCCTTTATTCACTACATTTTCCCAAACACTTTTCCAAACATCATTAGATTGCAATTTTACTTCTTTTCGCTGTAGTTTAAAGTACATGGCGCTAATAACAGCTAAGGCAGCTATCATAGCCAACATGTCTAATTTAAACATCACAGAAAAACAGGCAATAAACCCAACGAAACCAATCCATCTCTTCACTTTAAATTTTGGCTGAAAATCAGGGTTTGCCCAGCTTTCAAGGAAAAATGAAATATTTATAAAACCATAAGCTGTTAAATAAAACATAGAAACCACACGTGCAATAATGTCTAATTCACCAATAAGAATACCTAGTTCAGCAATAACAAAAGCAAGAAACAAGGCATTCACAGGTTCGTTATTTGCTCCTTTTCCTTTGCTAAAAAACGAGGGTGTTACTTTATCTATAGACATTGCTTGCAAAATCCTAGGTCCTCCAAGAATACCTCCTAAAGCCGAGGATAAAGTTGCTCCCCAAATTCCCGCCACAACAGCAGGAGCAAAGAGCGCAATTTTCATTAAGATATTATAATCTGTTTTTAGCGCTTCAGGATCAATAGTATATGCCATAAAAACGGCAAGTATAATGTAGACTAAAAGACCAACTCCAATTGCATATAAAGTACCACGTGGAATTGACTTTTTGGGGTTTTCTAAATCACCACTCATAGCAATTCCTGCTGTAAAACCAGTCACTGCAGGGAAGAAAACGGCAAATACAACTTCTAAAGGGACTCCGTTTTCATCTGAAAATAAATGTATGGTTGTAGGCGCAAATTCTGTTGAACTAAAAAATATAGAAATCAGTGAAACAACTATTGCTGCCAGAATAACAAACTGTAATTTTATAGCTACAGATGTGCTTATAAGTGCCAAGCCTGTCAATGCAAAAAGAGCAATAGTTCCTGTGATTCTTAAATCATTTATTGAGGTTCCAAACCCTAAATAAGCATTAAAACTTTCGGCAAAACCAATTAAATAGAGCGCTATTGAGAAGGCTGTTCCAACAAACAATGCAATACCAATAGAACCACCAATGGGAATTCCCATGCTTCTAGACAACACATAATAAATACCCCCAGCACCAATTTTTTTATCTGTTGCTACAGACGATACACTTAAGCCGGTAGTAACCGCAATAACATGTGCAATAAGAATAATAACAATCGCTCCAATTAGGCCCGCATTACCAACAACCCATCCCAAACGCATATACATGATAACACCAAGAATGGTTAAAATAGAGGGGGTAAAGACACCAGCGAAGGTTCCGAATTTACTTTTTTGAGGCATTAATTAAGGTTCATCTGTTGAAGAAAATAATAGAAGGTGTGAATATAACTATTCTTTTTATTTTATAAAAAAGTTTTAAATACAATATCGTTATGAAACTGTATAGTTAACAATTGGTTCATGAAATATTTAAAAAAGTGTATGTGCTAAAGTTGTTGGAAACTATTTTAATTACTGGTCTTACCAATGATGTTGGAATATCCAGTATTAGAATAAATTTCTAATTCTAGGATCCCTTCTTTTCTCAAAATAAACCGCACTCTAAATGCTGACCATCCTTTCAATGCAAATGCCTGTTTATCTAATGGAATGAGCTCATATTTTTTGCCGGTACCATTTTGATAAAAGAGCTTGTTTTTCTCCGTGGTAATTTGTCTTTTATTGTAACTACCTACATACCTTTTAATAGTACTGTTTTCTAAAACTATTGGGTATAATCGTGATTTTAGCGTGGTTAATCCCCATGTATAATACGCAAGTTTCTTTGTGTCTTTTGTCCCATTCATTAACGATTCAATCGCTTTAATTTGTGCTGTCTCAAGCGCTTTATCAGAAGAGACGTTTATATGTGGAGTTACACCTGTTCCTTCCCAATTTGTTTTTGTGATTGGGTTTATTGCTCTTCCAGATGGAACCCAAATTGTAAATTTTTCTGTCGCTCTTACAGGACCACCTGGATGCGCACCTCCTCCAGTAGTTTCTCCTATTAGTAGGGCTCTTTTTAGATGTTTTAAATTGTAACTAAATTCTTCTGCAGCAGAAAATGTACGGGTACTTGTTAAAATGTATACTGGTGTTTTAGGACTTCTTTCACCATTAACAGTAGGTAGTGTCCAAGTTTCAGAATGGCTATCTGTTGGCCTCCAATAAAAGGTATTTAGATGTACAGGTGTACTACCATATAAATAGCTGGTTAATAGCTGAATCATATTTGGGTTTCCACCACCATTCTTTCTTAAATCTATAATAATGGCATCGCTATTGCTTAGAAAATTCATAGCAGATATCGCAGTAAGTTTGCCATATCTAGCATCTGAAAAACTTCTTAAATCTAAATACCCAATATTCCCATCAAGTATTTTTAATTCCTTAAAACCAAAATTATCTCGTTTTAAAGTATTGATATATCGATTGACAGTAATCAAACTGTCTTCAGGTTTTCGTTTGGTATTTCGAGAAGCCTTCACAATAGGAGTATAGGTTACTCTTAGATGTTTGTCTTTACTAACCGATACCAAATCTGTAGTTAATTGATTTGCAAAATCATGTGGATTTTGTAAGGCATTATACGCTCCTATTTTAAAATTTTTACGTATTAAATTTGACATTTCTTTTGCCACATTCGGAAAAACATAGGTAGTTTGAAGCTTCGTACTAATAGCATTGATGGTACTTTCTTTTTCTTGTTTGGTTAGTGCTTCTTTCGCATTTTGTGCATAGATTGTACTCGTAAAAAGCATGGAAATAAACAATAATAAAGATATAAGTGGGTTTGATGATTTCATAGATTGAATTTTATTCAGGTATAAATATACATGCTATTCACTTGTAAAAAAAACGATTACTTGAAACATGATTATCAGGAAGGTACGGCTGTAGAAATTTCATGAAATGAAGTTGAAGAATAGAACGAGTATATGCAAAAAAAAGAAACCAAAAGATTCAAAAAACCTTGGCCAACTAAAGCGGCTATGGATCAGGTGTACGAAATGAAACTTTGGGGAGATGATGCCTCCGAATTTTATTCAGGAACAGGATCGCATCATCCTGAAATTATAGCTCCTTATATAAAAGAATTGACCACGTTTTTAAGTTCTTTTAAAACCCCACTTACAGTATGCGATTTAGGTTGTGGAGATTTTAATGTCGGTAAAGAATTGGTACCCTATGCCAATACATATGTAGCTGTAGATATCGTAACAAAGCTTATCGACTATAATAAAGAAAGGTTTAAAGACGAGAAAGTCGTATTTCAATGTTTGGATATTGCAGTAGATGATTTGCCTTCAGGAGATTGTGCGTTGGTAAGACAGGTGCTTCAACATCTATCCAATACCGAAATACAAGGCATTCTAACGAAGTTAGCCGCTTTTAAATATGTCGTGCTGACTGAACACCTGCCTGAAGGCCAATTTATCCCCAATAAAGAAATAATTTCCGGACAAGGAACTCGCTTGCGAAAACAGAGTGGTGTACATGTAGAATCAGCTCCTTTTAGCTTTAAATACTTGACCAAAAAGGAATTGTTGTCGTTGGCTGAACCCGCTGGAAAAGGGATACTTGTTACCACGTGCTACCAACTTTTTTAATAAGGAGGCGATTTTCTTTGTAGTTAAAACCAATAAAGTTCTTAATTTAATAACAAATTCTAAGCATTATCAGTTACAATAAAAAAATGAATTTGACTAATACATGGAATCCTCACGTCTTAAAATGTGTTGATAAGATTGTTTTTTTGTTGGATTACGAATGTTGACCTTAATCGTTTTTTTGCAAGTAAGCTCTTCTGTCTTTTTTAGCTTTTATACTTGTGGCCCAATTCGGGTTGTATAGTGCATCAAGGTGCACCGTTTCAGTAACTTTTAAATTATTTGCATCAAAGACCCCATTTGTGTTTTCAAAGCTTGCATCAAGCATTGCAACATTCTGGCATGCAGATTGTACTTCTGGGTGCAGGTAAATTATAAGGTCAGTCGCTTGTTTATGTTTGAAAGTGTAGATACTGCTATGAAATTGAGCAATGGATTTACCATCGGTATACTGTTTGTTTTTATTAAATTTTACACCCACTAAGTTATGGAGTATGTCGGAATTTTGTTCTCTAAGATTGGTGAATAATACTTTTCCGTTGTATTTAAATCCAGAGTAGATATATGGCGTTACTTTAGTAATGTTTTCACCTGTATCCTTTTCAATCAGAAATTGCAATGTACTACCCCTTGGGTTTTTTATTTTATATTCTTTTTTATACTTACTAATTAATTGCTTCAAATTAGACACGGGCATTAGTTTCTCTAAAAGGTCCTTTGAATTTTTAGTATGTTGAATTTGTCGTACCATTCCATCAATCATAGAAATACTGATTAAACTTCGAGCAGGATTTACATCTCTTTCTATAGAAGCTCTGTAGTACTCCATTTTTTGTTGGAAAGAAGTGCTCGCTTTTTCGAATTTTACTGTACATGCCTTAATCTTTTTTTCAAGTTCTTTCACTCCCATGGGTTTAAACGTTTGAGAAAATAAGATTCCTGTGCTTAATAGTAAAGTAGCAATAACGATTCGATTTTTCATTCAGTTAATTTTATGACATTTTTTTCCAAAATACTTAACGATACTTTGATTTTAACTTGTAATTTCATTAACCCTAACTAACTAATCTGGGAATATTCTTTACGCAGTTAATAAAGCGTCTAATTTAAAAAAAATATCCAAAATAGAAAATCAATATGACCTATTGTGCTGTTTCCAACTATATAGTCACTGTTCTAGCACGTTGCATAAAATAAGACTCAAAACGTTTTAGAGTTGGGTGCATTTTTTCTGAATAGAGTACAAACTGACATTTGGTAATACTTTGAGTAATAGCCATGATAGCAGTAAATGCAGCATTCTGAACTAGAAACTCAGCATCGTCTACACTAAATATTTTTAATTCAGTAGCATTTAAACCGTTTAAAGTAAATAACTTTCTCATGGTTTGAGGCGTAGCAATTAGAATATCAGCACCATCAAATATTTCAGATTTTAGCATGTCAATATGCAATTTATCTTCACATAAATAAACACGTATATCACGATATCTAGTAAATTTAAAAAAGGCATCATATGTTTCCTGCGCTTTTTCTTTATTTTCCACCAAAACAATAGCTCTAGGTACATTTCCAACGGCTTCAAATTTTAATTTTTGCAAGGTAGTTAGTACAAGTGTGGTTGTTCTTCCACTATCTTTTGGAGCAGTACAATAAATATTGGCACCACTTTTTATTACAGGAATACTTGCTTTCTGAAAAGGAGTTGGAATTGTTATGTCTTGAGATTCAAGCATCTCTTTTATTTCGGAATGTAATTTTTTAAAAGGCATAGGAATTAAAGAGCTAACTATTTATTGAAGTATTCATACTAATGAAGCGCAAATATACTACTTAATGAGCGTACTTCTTTTTTTATATGTACAATGATTGTACTAAACATGCTAATTTGTTAGTCTGTTATCTTCTTATAAATTAATTTATCCGTAGAATTCTTCAAGGTATCGTTGCATGCATTATAAAAAACACGGGTGAATAAACACTTTTAATGCGGTGACATGGCCACGGAGTTTATCAAGGTTAGGAGGAAAGCATAAAAGTTAAAGTTTCATTAATTTTCACTCAAAGCAGTAAAAGTATGTAAAAATAAACTACTTTTGTACCGACTGGTCTAGTACACGTCTTAAACAGATAAAATGACAAGAGAAAAAGCATTAACGGCAGGATTAGAACTCTTTTTAGAAAAGGGATATAGTAATGTTGGTTTGGCTGAAATTTTAACTACAGCAGGAATCCCAAAGGGATCCTTCTATCATCATTTTAAGAGCAAAGAAGCCTTTGCTATTCAGGTTTTAGAAGGTTATTCTAACTGTGGATTGACTGTGCTTAAGGATGTTTTACTTGAAAAATCTTCGCGATCGCCAAAAGAACGCATCAAGTCATATTATACAGACAGAGCGAATGAGTTTGAACATAAAGAATTTGTAAAAGGTTGTTTATTGGGAGATAGCTGTTCGGAAGGTGGAGTGAGCGACGAATTTAAAAGCTTTGTTGAAGAACAATTGGGAGTATGGGAAACGACTATTGAGCGTTGTTTAGAAGAAGGCAAAGCAACCAATCATATTTCAAAAGAATTAAACACAAAAATGATGGCTTCTGTCATTTTAAATGGTTGGGAAGGCGCTATTTTTAGAATGAAATCAAGTAAAAGTAGACAACCCTTAGACAACTTTATCCAAAGTCTTGACTTATTAATCTAAAAAAATTTCATCAAATATTAAACCGACTGGTCTAATAATGTACAATTAATACATAAAAACAAACATATGAAATCATTAACAGCATACAAATTAGGAGATCTACAGTTAAAAAACAAAATTGTGATGGCGCCAATGACACGAACGCGAGCAACTAATTATATTCCTACTCCCTTAATAGCTGAATATTACGCGCAACGTGCTTCTGCAGGTTTAATCATAACTGAAGGAACTTCGCCATCAGCAAACGGATTAGGATATCCACGTATTCCAGGAGCATATTCGAACGAACAAATTCAAGGTTGGAAAGGTGTAGCGGATGCTGTACATGCAAAAGGTGGAAAAATATTTGTGCAAATCATGCACACCGGTCGCGTTTCGGCAAAAATAAACATGCCAGAAGGAGCAACTATTATAGCACCTTCTGCAATACAAGCAGCTGGACAAATTTTTTCTGAAACAGGTATGGAAGACCATGGGATGCCAAAGGAAATGACGCAAGACGACCTATTACAAACCCAAAAAGAATTTGTAAATGCGTCTGATCGATTAATTAATGAAGCCGGAATTGATGGCGTAGAATTGCACGCTGCAAATGGCTATTTGCTAGATCAATTTATCAACCCGAAGTCAAATCAACGAACAGATGAATATGGTGGTTCGGTTGAAAACCGGATTCGTTTTGTGCTTGAAACTGCCCAAAAAGTAGCCGATAAAGTAGGTGCAAATAAAGTCGGAATTCGTATTTCTCCTTTTGGTGTGTATAACGATTTGCAATCTGACTATGACGAAGTTGAAGAAACTTTTATCAGCTTGGCAAAAGGATTAAAAGACATCGGATTGGTGTACATGCACGTTGTGGTTCAGGAAGATTCTTTTGGAGTTACTGATGCACGAACAGACCGACAATTAGACTTAAGAAAAGCAATTAAAAACACCTTTGAAGGTACTGTAATAACAGGAGGGAATGTATCTACCATTGCAACTGCTGATGCGGTTTTAAATGACGGTTTTGACTTGACTTATGTAGGAAGACCCTTTATCTCCAACCCAGATTTTATAGAACGTTTAAAAAATAACCTGGCCTTACAAGCCCCAAATCCAGAGACCTTTTTTGGTGTGGATGCAGTAGGTTTTACAGATTATAGTTTCGCTTAATTTAGAGAACATATGGACAGCATAGATATAGATAAAAAGTTACGAGAATGGCAACTAGAATTGCCAGTTGCAAGTTCGCCCGGCGGAGCGTATACATCAGTAAACATTAGAGGCAAGGTAGCCTATATTGCAATTCAGTTTCCAATCATTAATGGTGAGTTAGGATATACAGGTCGGTTTGGAGAGAATTTAACTACAAAAGATGGTTACAAAGCCATGCAACAAGCAGCATTAAATGTACTATCTCAAATACATGATAAAATTGGATTAGACAAAATAGAAGGCTTAAATCACATGGATGCCTATTACCAATCTGGGGAAAACTGGAACGAAGCTCCACAAATTGTAGATGGTGCCTCAGAGTTGTTTTTACATGTTTTGGGAATAAAAGGAACACATTCGAGAGCTATTTTTGGTGTGCATAAATTATATGGTAATCTATCTGTTGGTATTACCTGCCATTTGACATTGAAATAAGTTTAGTGAAAGAACAGATACAGACAGCATGTTAGGTACATACTTTTTAAAGAATCATCTGAAAACCGATTCTGAAAGTTTCGAAACAGCGTATAGAATTATTGCATTTAGCAAAATAAAATTAAGAGCGAGAATCAACAATAATTGGTTCTCGCTTTTTTATTTAAGTGGGAAAATAGTTGCTAGTTTTTGGTTTGTGGTTGTTGGGAGTTACAGAGTTACAAAGGTTCAATAGGCAAAAGCTAAAAATGAAAAGCTAAAAATGAAAAGAGAATTGACAAAAGAGAAAAAGGAATCTTATTAAGGGAAATTAAGAAGTAAAGAGGAGTTAAGAAGTAAAAAGTTAAATATTAAAAGTGAAAAGTGAAAAGTGACAAGGAGGATGGTTTTCATGTCCAAAATTGTACTTCTACTATCTACTATCTACTATCTACTATCTAGGCAATAGGCAAAAAAGTTACACCCTTGTCATTTCGAGCGCAGTAGAGAAATCTCACGAATAGAAGGAGCAAAGTAATTGAGCGCTATAAATCTCTAATTAACTTCATCTTTTCTTTATAGGAAGCACCAATCGGAATTTCCATACCACCAAGTAAGACAACATCTTTTGCGGTTAATGCGGCAATTTTTTCTGTATTAATAATATAAGAACGATGCACCCTCATAAAAGTTGAAGGTAACCTTTGCACAAAAGAACTTATTTTATCTTTTGTAATAATGGTGTCGTTTTTCATATGTATTCTCACATAGTCCTTAATACTATCAATAAACAGCATATCGTTAAACGCTATTCGAATCATCATTTTGTTCGAATTTACAAAGATGTGATCCGATGTTTTATCCATTTGTGGAGATTGGATATTGGTAGCTATGGTTGTATGTAATGCCCGGTATTTATTGATCGCTTTATAAAACCGAATAAAAGATATTGGCTTTAATAAATAATCAATGATATCCAATTCATACCCTTCCAAAGCATATTCTCTGTAGGCTGTTGTTAAGATAACTTTTGGTTGTATTCGTGTATTTTTTATAAAATCGATCCCTGTAACTACAGGCATTTGAATGTCTAAAAACAAGAGGTCAATGCGCTCATTTTGAAGAAAATGTCCTGCATCTATGGCATTGTCAAATGTTGCTACCAATTCAAGGTCTGGCACTTTCATGATGTGTTTTTCAAGTACCCTAATTGCTAGGGGCTCATCATCTACAACCATACATTTTATTCCCATATTACTTTAAATTAATGTTTAATATTATCTGAAAATCACTGTCTGTTTTGGTGCTTTTTAGGTCGTAGCTATTTTTATAGTTCAGTGCTAATTGTCTTTTTGCATTGGAAAGTCCAATCCCATAATGTGATTTGTTTTTGGTAGTGTTTGCAATATTGGTAGGAATTGTATTAAAAACTTTAAAGCAAAGTTGCTCTTCGTTTGTTGTTAAGTCAATTTTAATTACCGAATTCTTGAGCGAATTACTAGCACCATGTTTAAACGCATTTTCTACAAATGAAATCAAGATCAAAGGCGCAATCATTACATTGGGACAATGAAGATGGTGGGTGAAGTTCAATGTTAACTTCTTGCCATAACGTAGCGACTCCAAATCGATGTAATCTTGTATAAAGGAAATCTCTTTTTTTAAAGGCACTTCATCATCTTTACATTGATACAGCATGTAATCTAGCATATCTGACAGTTTTAAAACAACGTCGGCTGCTTTTTCAGATCGGTCTAAAGTCAATGCATACAAGTTATTTAAGGTGTTGAACAAAAAATGTGGATTTGTCTGCGATTTTAAAAATTGAAGTTCCGTCGTTGCTTTTTCCTTTTTTAAAACTTCCAGTTGATGACGTTCTTCAAAACGATCTTTAAATGCCTTAATCATCAGCATTAAAAAAACAAATACATAGACAGAAGGAAAATATACCACAGCCAAATGAAAGGGGTCTGATACTATTTCTATCAAGGTCAAGTCTTTGAAGTGCTTCGGCATAAAATATTCTGACAAGTACATGTTAGAAACTTTTGAAAGCACTAAAAACAGATACACAGAAAGGATAAAAGAAACTCCAAACCTGAGGTATTTCTTTTTAAACAACAATTTTGGAACCTGATAGTAGACTAAATAATAACTCGCTAATAATTGGGCAGGTAAAAAAGCTAAAGAACTGAACGTAGTCTTTTCAATACTTCCAGAATTTAATGCAGCCAATATGGGCAAGCTTATAAATACAAACAACCAAAATATAAGGTGTGATATGAATCTATTTTGAAGGATCCAATCAATAAAGTTCTTTCTTTTAACCATTGCCGATAAATATATAACATATAAACAAAGTGCCACTTTAAAAAAGACGAATCTTGAGAATCTATTGCCCAAATCACACTTTGTACGGAATTGTCCTCTTTTCCGTGGATGCTAGGTTTGTATCCGCTAGAAAAGAATGCTCATCTATTTTAACTTTTTTTGTGTTATTCCATTTGATATGTTTGTCTAAGAACAGTATACATATTGAGGAATTTGCTGTTTAGGTACCATTAATGAACCGTAAATAAAAAACGATAAACAATGAAAAACAGCACACGAATCATTTATTTCACAGTACTATTAATAACAAGCTTTAGCCATGGGCAAAACCTACCAAAATTTGTACACGTAAAAGGTGGTACTTTCACTATGGGCGACGAAAGAGGCTTGGGGAATAAAGACCAACGCCCCACGCACAAGGTTCGTGTAAAGGGTTTTAATATGAGTCAAACCGAAGTTACCGTAGCCCAATACCGCTATTATTGCAAGACAACTGGGACAGCCATGCCCAAAGCGCCAAGTTGGGGTTGGCAAAACAACCATCCTATAGTAAATGTAAGCTGGAATGATGCTGTCAAGTATACCAATTGGCTTTCTAATAAATTAGATCAAAGAGTTCGTCTCCCTTATGAAGCAGAATGGGAATTTGCCGCCCGTGGTGGTAAAAAAGCCAAAGGCTACAAATACAGCGGCGCAAATAACATAGCTGATGTAAGTTGGTATGATGATAATTCTGATAAAAAAACAAGTGCTGTAGCAGGCAAAAAAGCGAACGAATTAGGGCTTTACGATATGAGCGGTAATGCTTTTGAATGGTGTATGGATATCTACGGAGGCGATTATTATGCCAACAGCCCTAAAAATAACCCGAAGGGTGCAACTAAAGGAGATGCTAGAGTAATACGTGGTGGTGGCTGGCACCTTAATGCCACTTTTTGCAGTGTTGCTTTTCGCTACGGAAGCAATTTTGATGGTGAGCTGTATGACTATTTTGGGTTTCGTGTGGTTTCGACCAAAAAATAATTAATAAAACGATAAAAAATGCATAGAACGAATATTATTTTGAGCCTTATTTTGGTGTTACTTTTAAATGCCTGTAGTACTAAAATACGAGCTGTAGCAGGGAATGATTTACCAACTTTAGAAAGTCCTTATTTTGGACAAAAGCTTCCAGGTTTAATTCCTGAATTATTTGCTCCCGGAATTGTTTCTTTAGATGGAATTTATGAAGGAGGTGTTACTTTTTCTCCTGAATTAGATGAAATGTATTTTTCGCCTGCAATAAATGGCCATTCATACATATATTTCTCAAAGCTCAAAAATAAAAAATGGACTACACCTAAAAAAGCAAACTTTACAAAAGGCAGCATAAGCGATGAATTTGCCCCGTTTGTAAGCCATAATGGTAAACGGATTTATTTTGCAACCTACGACTCAATAGCTCCCCTTAAAATTTGGTATGTAAACCGTTTAAAAGATTCCTGGAGTGATGCAATACTACTTGATTCACCCATCAATAATGACGAGGTTGTGAAGCCGGTTGCAGCCAAGAATGGAGATCTTTTTTATGTAAACTCATCAAAAAAGAAAATGTATTATGCACCTAACAAAAACGGCAAATTTCCCGAAGTACGTGAAGTTGGAATTGCATTTGGTTCATTAGGGTTTATTTCTCCATCTCAAGATTATATGATCGTACAAGCCAATAAAGAAAACGACAAAACAAAAGACATGGATCTTTTCGTGTGTTTTAAGAAAAATGACGGCACTTGGTCAACACCAATTAACCTTGGAAATACAGTAAATACTAATTTTAGAGAAGGAAATGCTACGATGACTCCGGATGGTAAGTATTTATTTTTTAATAGATATGTTATAAATGGAAAAAGAGGACTTCCAAATGTTTATTGGGTGAGCGCAGACATTATCCATACATTAAAAACAGCTTATTTTAAGAAGGAGTATTAAATTTTGTCACCCTGATTTTAATCTTAATTGTACATTTTAAAAAAAAAATAAACCATGAGAAATAACTATTTTATAGTTGCAATGCTTGTATTGATCCTGTTTTTTAGTGCTTGTAAATCTAAAAAACAGCATTCAAAAGCTAGTGATTCACGCACAACTGAAAGTCCGTATCTTGGGCAAAAGCTACCTGGCATCATTCCAGAGATGTTTGCTCCCGGTATGGTTTCAACAGAGAATTGGGAAATGGGTGGTGTCTTTACACCCGACCAAAAAGAATTTTATTACATCAGAGAAGTTGGAGAAAAGGAGGAAGATAAAAAACAAGTATTCATGATGTTTCAACAGCATAGCAATGGAAATTGGAAAGAGTCAGAGATTTCAGGTCGGGTAGGTGAGCCATTTATTTCGCCCGACGGTAAAATTATGCATTTAGGAAGAAGGTATAAAGAGCGTACCGAATCTGGTTGGTCAGAAATTAAAAGCTTAGGGGCTCCTTTTGATACCATTCGCATCATGCGAATGACGTCTTCTGCTAAAGGAACCTATGCTTTTGATGAAGCAACCCCAAATGGTAAAAGTGTGCTACGTTACTCTCGAATCATTAACGGGAAACGTGAAGCACCTAAGCCATTTCCAAAAGAGATCAACACTGGAAGGTTTAATGCACATCCTTTTATTGCTGCTGATGAATCCTATGTTCTGTGGGACGGCCAACGAGAAAATGGTCCTAGAAATGCCGAAATCTACGTAAGTTTTAAACAACCAAATGGTGCATGGGGTAAAGCGATCAAACTAAATAAAGAGACCAATACAAAAGCTTCAGAATTTGGTGCGCGTGTAACACCTGATGGAAAATATTTGTTTTTTAATAGGAATACGGGAAAGGTAACCCCAACAGACAAATACGAAAACACAGATATCTTCTGGGTCGATGCGAAAGTTATTGAAACACTCAGGCCTAAGTAATAAGAATTTAGTATCTAGTAGCTAGTAGCTAGTAGCTAGTATCTGGTATCTGGTAGCACAACGTCATTTCGACAGAACGAAGAATGAGTGACGAGAAATCTCATGAATGAAGTTAAAAGTTAAATATTAAAAGTAAAAAGTTATAGGGTTGTCATTTCAAAAATCGTACTTCTACTATCTACTATCTACTATCTACTATCTACTATCTACTATCTACTATCTACTATCTACTATTTACTATCTACTATCTACTATTTACTATCCAACAACCAAAAACTAACAACCGGCAACCAACAACCAACAATGTCTTTTCGAGCGCAGTCGAGAAACTTCATAAAAAGAAGTTAAGAAGTGAAAAATGAAAAGTGAAAAATTAAAAATCACACCCTTGTCATTTCGAAAATTGTACTTCTATATCTAGGCAATAGGCAATAGGCAATAGGCAATAGGCAATAGGCAATAGGCAATAGGCAAAAATGAAAAGTTAGAACTCAATAACCAAAAACTAACAACCGGCAACCAACAACCAACAATGTCTTTTCGAGCGCAGTCGAGAAACTTCATAAAAAGGAGTTAAGAAGTGAAAAATGAAAAGTGAAAAATGAAAAATCACACCCTTGTCATTTCGAAAATTGTACTTCTACTATCTACTATCTACTATCTACTATCTACTTTCCAACAACCAACATCTCGATACAAATTTGTTGCATTACATTTCACAAATCCACTCGATGTGACATGTACCTTGTCATTTCGACAGAACGACGTAGGAAGAGACGAGAAATCTCATGAAGGGAAGTTAAGAAGTAAAAAGGAGTTAAGAAGTTAAAAGTTAAATATTAAAAGTAAAAAGTTATAGGGTTGTCATTTCAAAAACTATACTTATACTATCTACTATCTACTATCTACTATCTACTATCTACTATC